>Ga0255361_1000002_pt1 | contig 277887 bp, 278 predicted proteins | sample GFST75r1metaG_FD_186005 | JGI IMG/M metagenome (GOLD analysis project Ga0255361, IMG submission 186005) | Peat soil microbial communities from Stordalen Mire, Sweden - G.F.S.T75.r1 | ecosystem: Environmental > Terrestrial > Soil > Wetlands > Peat | place: Sweden: Norrbotten County, Stordalen... | reverse complement strand
GACCGATATTCAACAAGCCACAGCGCTTATCAATAACAAACCTAGAAAATGTCTCCGTTGGCAAACCCCAGTTCAAGCAGTGAGCAAGCCTCTTTCTAGGTGGTAACTTTATTATTGCAATCTAGGTGGTAAAGTCTTCATAGCGTCCATTCTTTAAATCCTAGAGTGAATGATTTCGTTCCGCCTCGCTGATTAATGTAATACCTCAAACTTAAAGGTTAAATCCATGGCCAGATTTTGCCGACTCGAATAATCACCGAAATATTGACCCGACAACGACACACTGGTCTTAGCCTGATCATCTAACGTTCCTAGCTCTTGATTCGCTGTTGAATCATCAAGCGGGATTTTATTTGCGGCAAATTTTTCGTTGCCTTTCAAAAATAATCTGGCACTTTCTGAGACGTTTACTGGATCAGGATCATTAACATGCACTAACTTAATCGATGATTTGGTTGCGGTCTTAACTTGTTGCAAAACCACTTTGACTTTTGTCTTTGAACGATTCTTGATCTCATAGTTGGGTGAGACAATCTGACCTTGATCAACATCAGTCGAACCAAAGGCGAGACTTTTCGGAATCGTCAAATCGATCATATTGTTTGATGCTAAGACATTGATTGAAATCTCTTTTCGAAGCTTACCAATCGCTAATGTTGCCTGATAAGTACCAAATTCAGGCTTTAGGTCCGTTGTGATCACCTTGATTTTCTCGGAGGGGGTCTGCTTATTCTTTTCCCAAGCCTGAGCTTGACTTTGCTTCAAAATAAACGCCGCCAACTGATCGGATGTTTTATTAGCTAGTTGATTAGAATAAGCGGTTATGTTTTTTGCCGTGAGAATAAATTGATCATCCGATTGATCGTCTGTATCTTTGACGACAACTGGAATTGTGTATGTGAAAAACGCCTTATTCCCTGAAGTAAGCTTTTCAGAAACTTGCACCTTTACATCTTGAAACCCATCGTGAGTAGTGTCCGGATAGTCAGTTATCTTGTCGAATGTCACCGTTGCTTGCTTGTTTTTATCAATAGCAGTTTTAACTTCCTTTTCAATCGCTTCTTTTTTAACAGCTGGTGGGACGACCAACCCTTTAAAAGTCAGTTGGTTAATTTGCAAAGGTCGATAGCCATTTTTTGTAACTTCGAAAAAGATTTCTTTAGGCTGCTGATAGCGGTTTAAGGAAGTATACGTGGAATCTTGTGTATAGCCAATTTTTCCTTCTGCTTCTTTGGCTTTAAAAACATCGCCGTAATTAACGGACAGCGTACGAGAAGCGCCCCAACGATTCAAAAAGTCTTGCTTCTTATCATCGCCGTTCGCTTTAATGACCATCGTTGGCGTACTTTTATCAAGTGCTAACTCGGTATGCTGGTTCATGCTATACAAAGCAGTCTCAACATAAAACTTTCCGGGAAACGAGGAATGAATAGCTTCGTTATCGGTCGACTTCCCCGAAGTCGCGATAATTTTCGGGTTACCATTTTCCTCAATCAAAGCGAACACACCAGCTGAATCACGAGGGCCATATTCATATCCTCGTAAGACAATGGCATTCCCATACTTTGCTTCAACTGGACTAATAGAAGTGACTGTTCCGCCCACGGACGCAAAGACGAGTTCAACGGATGCTTTAAAGAGCTTATCTATTCGGTCATCTTTGAGCGCTTTTTTAACTTCATCAGGATTGCTAGACCCGACTCTGCCGTCACTGTATGGCACATCACTGCCATCAGTGTCTGTCGCCGACACCATCATCCTTGAACGATTTTCTGTGTTCCACTTTTCACCAAGTTTATAAAAAGCTTCCTGTGTTTTAAGTTTGCCCGGCTTGGCGATCACGGTTACTGGCACTTCATAAGGATAACTGACTTTTTTACCACTCGATAAGGTTTGTGACACGAGCACTTTAGCCGTCTTTTCACCTGCAGTATCCACATCAGGATACTCCGAAAATTTTTCAATGGTGATGTTTGAATTACCTTTAGTGTCAATAGTATTTTTCAGTTGTTGCGCAATTGTACTTTGCGAATCTTTTTGAGTGACTGAGATTTTTTTAGAACTTAATTGATTGATGGCTAATGGCTTGTACCCATTTTTTGTCACCTCAAAAAAGATTTCTTTAGGCTGTTGATAGGTGTCTAAAGAAGTGTAGTTTGAAGCTTGCGTATAGCCAATTTTTCCTTCCGCTTCTTTTGCCTTGAAAACATCCCCATAATTGACCGACATCGCACGGGCACTCCCCCACCGATCCAAAAAATCCTGTTTCTTTTCATCGCCGTTGGCAGTGATCACCTTTGTCGGGCTTTGATTAGCAAGGGATAAGTCGTTGACATTATTCATGCTAAATAAAACAGTCTCAACATAAAACTTTCCAGGAAATTCTTGATGAATTTTGTCATTGTCGTTAACTGCACCGGAAGTGGCAATGATTTTAGGACTGCCATCCTCTTCAATTAGCGCAAACGCTCCTGCGGCATCTCTTATTGACTCAACCCCATTTTGAGCTTCAAACCCCCGTAGAACAACGGTATTCCCATAGCTTGAGGTGGCTTTACCAGGCGAATCTATGCGCCCGCCCGATGACTTAAAAAACAGGCCAACTGGCGAATCAATATTGGCATCTATTCTGCCATTTTTAATTCTCTTTGAAAGCTCATCTGGGATGGTCGCCCCAATCCTGCTGTCACTGTAATTAACAGGGCTACCATCGGCATCTGTCGCCGACACCATCATTCTTGAACGACTTGCTGTATTCCACTTTTCACCTAAAACATATTTAGCGTTGCGCGCTAGAAGAAAGCCAAGTGGTATTTTCATTTCCATAGATTCGCTGAATTCAGTTTCAATTGCCGGATATCCATTTGAATTCTCAGTATAATATTGAAAACTGGATATGCTTCCCATTCTCAAATCAAATTTCCAAGCTAATTTATATTTAACGGAAATACTAACTTTAGAATTAGTGCCGAAGCCTCTTTTGAGTCGTACAGTCGATTTATTCACTACCTTAGCTGATAATGTCTCCGGATCACTAGATTTTACTTCGACAATCTCTCTCGCAACCTGGCCGACTTCAATAACAAGATTGCCGCTTACTCTCTCTTCTTTAAAAGTTGGCGATGGTTTTAATGACACTTCTACTTCTTCCCCCGCTTCACTCCCAACCTTTGTCGCTTTAAGTCGCTGGATGAAATCTTTCCACTGCGCCTCAGTTTTACTTCTCACGAGATTTGGATAAGATCGGGCCGCCTCTACTGGACGCGGGAATGCCACAGAAGTTATAACAAGGGTAATGACTAGCAATAGATTCAAAATTTTCTTCATTTGCTTTACTCCTTAAAAAATCAGCGTTATACCAAATTTTTTCGATGACTGGTATGACGCTGATTCTCATCTTGCTAAGGTTCGACTTTTTTGGTGGCATTGCTGGCAGTTCCCTGATTGCCATCTTCTCCTTGATATTTCCTTGTCCAGTACTCAAAAATTACACCGGAAAGGCACAGTAACCCCAACATCAAGAATACCTGCGCTTGCGCGGCATCTGCCCCCAGTTCGGGCATCTCCTGCCTTATTTTGTCATTAGGTTCCTTGCGCTGAACAATCGGACTTTTGCCGGCATCGTTTTTGTCAGTCACATCAACTGGCTGGTTGCCAATGATGCCCTCCACCTCAATACTTGCATTGGTTTCCGCAAGGCCTATATGCGGTGGCATATTCATAAAGAAAAACAAGGCCATCAAGAAGAAACTAAGCTGTCCTTTCTTCATCATGATCTTTACTGTACTTCGAATTTAAGGACTAATTTATAATTTGCCTTAACTGTCTCTTTGGTGAAGTCAAAACCCTTTTTGACACTTCCAGCCAAAGTAAACTGGATTTTCCCGTTTTGGCTTGTGATCGTACCAATCTCAGTAGGAAAAGAAGGTACTTTTTGTTTGTCAGTTGAACGCAAAGCAATCTTTTTGCCGTCTGAGTTTAAATTTGGATCCAAGCGACCCTCTAATTTATTAGCATTATCGCCATCAGTAAAATCATTAATGGAAACTTTGACGCCTTTGGCTGATAGATTCTGGATTTCATAATTCGGTGAAATAATACCTTCACTGACGTCGGTTTGACTAAACAAAACTTTGGAGGGAATTTTGACATCAACCCATGCTTTATGATCTTTTTTAGGCGTTGGTTTAGCCGGATCAGGTAGTTTGGTAGGATCAAATGGTTCAAACGTTCCTTCAGCCGAAATCGTTGCACTATCTGTTTTCTTCACTTCTAGCGTGTTAGTAGCAGCATGAGGATCATTTTGGCCATTTTCGTAAGCGTACACTTGGGTTGATCCAAGCAGTGATGCCCCTATAGCTAATACACCGCATAGTGTCAGAAGTTTTGTCTTTTTCATTTTTGTTCCTCCATTAGTTTGCTTTTATTGATAACTAGCAGACTAGTTATTCACTGATAATTGACCGACTACTGCGGTTTCGCCGACTTTTGTTGAAGAATCGGCAAGTTCATAATAGGTAACGGTGCTTTGTGTCTTATAAACGCCTCTTTTAAGGTTGGCTTTCAATTCACCAGCCTCAACATATTGTTTGGGCTTAATTAAGCCGGAATCGTAAATGACTTTGTTCTGTCCTTCTAATCGTGTTTGCACCCGAATACCGTACTGGTTGCTCGCAGGATTCAAGATATTGACCGTCCCGACTTCATTTGCGGCATTGAAAACCATATTCGTATCAAGCTTCAAATGAAATTTGCTTTTGTCGGCTTTTTCTTGCAGATATTCTTTGAGTTCTTCATCCGTCATATTCTTCACGAAGGAAGTGTCTTCAGCACCACCTCCATTTGCAACAACATTTGGACTGCTTCTATGCAAGTACACGTAGCTTCCAATGCTGACAATGCCAACTAATAAAAGTAGTAAGCATACCAGTTTCAATTTTTTGTTTTTTCGCATGCAAATTTTCAACCTTCCCAATTGAATTCCAAATCGAAACGGTGTTATAATGCACCTAATATTAGCAATTTCTAACAATGAAAGTTAGTATAATCTAATTTCCCGCCTAGTTGAAGTTCATTTTTTGCCTAACGTTAGGCAAAGAAGGAGAGTTTATGGAAGAACTTTTAGAAAGCAATTTGCTTAGACACTTTCGGATTGTTCGCTTTTTACTTGGCCGAGAATGGGTGACAATTGGCGAACTCGCTCATACATTGCGTATTCCATCCAGAACGATTCGCCAAAGCATCGGGGAAATTAATCAATACATTAATCCCGCTAAAATTGAAAGTAGTCAGAAATTTGGTATCCGATTGACCTATGACGCTCAACTCAATTCTTTTTATATCTACGCATCGATCTATAAACAATCGGCGCACTTTTTGATTATCGAAAATATTTGTATCCATCGATATGCAACGCTGGCTGTTTTAGCCGAAAAACTTTTCATTAGTCAGTCAACCTTAAAAAGGAAGATAGCAGTCATCAATCAAACTTTGGAAAAATACGATTTTTGGATTGATACCAAGTCAGTGGACATGGTCGGCGATGAGAGAAAGATTCGCTTTTTTTATTATTGCTATTTGCTTGAAAAGTATGATGTCCTTGATCTTGTCGCGCCTGAGCAGGAACTTCGGGTCATAGATGAGCTTATTTCAGAGTTTTTCGCCCAATTTCCGTCTTTACAGAGCCCCGAGCGGCAGGTCTTTTCCTACTTGAATAAACTTCGGACGATGCTGTTCATCAGTTTTAAAAGGCTTAAAAAAGGGCGCCGCTTAGATAGTCACAATCAAATCGACGAACAGTATTCCCTTTTACTTTCAGAAAAGTTAAGTAAAAAAATAGCGGTCTGCTATCACATTGACTGCACCAAAGACGTTCTTCATCAGTTATTCTTTTTATTCTTCAACCGAAGATATGCTTGGTCCGCTAATGATCTTCAAAAAAAAGCTGAACACGATGAAGCCATCGCAAAAGTCCGTCGTACTTTGCTGGCGTTTTTCGCGAAGATCGAAAAAAGTGAACAACTGGTTCTAATTAACAAAGATGAGCTTTTGTTGCTGCTTTACAACGCAACGAGCTACACCTGGACTTCAGCTAAAATCTTGCATAACCCTAGCGAAGACTTCTTTGTCAATCTAAATCATTACCATGAAGGATTTGCCCGCCGCATCAAAAAAGAATTGGTCGCTTGTTTAAACAGAGAACAGCTCGACATCTACCTGGATGATTCGGTGATCAATCAATTACTGTTTATGCTCGTTACCGCTTGGAAAGGCTTGATGGATCAGCTAGAAGCGAGCGCCCCACGAGTAAAGGCGGGGATTTTCTTTAATACTAGTTTTGAACACAGTCAGTTTTTGCTGAACGACATTTCATATCATCTAAAATCTCGGCTTGATATGACACTGATCACTGCCAAAACGATCACCGAGTTGCGCCAACAATGTCAACATGTTGATATGCTGATTACTAATCTATCTATGCTGCCATCACCTGACTGCCATATTGTTTCGATCCAAGCAAACCTCACGCCAAAAGATTTCGAAAACATTCTCTCTGTCTATAGCGAGATTGTGAACGCCAACGTCACAGCCTCTTGACACAGTAAGGAAAGTGACTACGATTTATCAACGTAAAAAAGTCAGAGCACGGTCCGGATTTCGGAGCGCGCTCTGGCTTTTAACATGTCTTAACCTTCTCGTCATTATATCTGCTAATAAAACCAGACATCAACAACGCCTAGCTCATTCCAGCTTCTCAACTTCTCCAATCACCAATTCAAACGCCGCCAACATCCGTGGATAAAACAGCGAAGCACGTTGGTTGAGATCGTCTAAGGGAAACTCATCCGGGACGGTCAGCGTCCAGTCGGCTATTTTAGCCAATGTGCTTTCTGGGTTGCCAGTAAACGCTACAATTGGGATCGGCAAACTGCTGACCAATCTCGCCTTATCTAAGACACTCTGCGTTTCGCCAGACTTAGAAACGACTAGGAACAAGCCGAGATCTTCCAAATAGTTTTCCAAAAGCGCTGCCGAGTCTCCTGGCGTCGAGAAAAAGCAACGCTTACCAAGAATTTGAAACTTTTTAAACATATAATGTCCAATCACACCGGAAAACCCTGCCGCATAAACGTACAGGTAACGATCTTCAACGGCGGCGATACGCTGGGCAACGGTCTTGATGGTGCTTAGATCGTTGTGACTGGTCATCGCCGTCAGTAACTGATCCTGCTGGTCGCTCGCCGCTGTTCTCATGCTATCATGCCGCAACATCGTCATAAGCTTATACTGTAACTCGACAAAGCCGCGATACCCCATTTTGTGCGCCAACCGCATGACTGTTGTCGCCGATGTATAGTTTGCTTTCGCCACACCGCGAACGCCCATGTCCAATACACGATCAATATTGGCCACCATGTAGTGCAACACTTCCTGCTCGGTCTCAGAAAGGTTTTTCCCTGAAACTAACTTATCGAATTTCATTACACTCAAAAATCCCTTCTGAAAACGACACAGCCCTTATAAAAAAGCCGCCACCTTGATTACCAGTGGTCGACCTTCTACGTTAGCCAGCATAGGTTAATGTCGTCACGGCATCGCCATGCGTCACCGGCCCTGCTTTGATGGGTGAAAAGTCCTTCACCTTGTCCATGTTGGTAAAAATCACCACAATCGCAGCATCGCGATCCGCTGCCTGAATAGCAGCAACATCAACCGTCGACAGCAAATCCCCCGCCTTTACCTGATCTCCGGCGGCAACCTTAGTCTCAAACGGCGTCCCATTCATCTCTACCGTATCAAGTCCCATGTGAACTAACACTTCAAGTCCCGCATCGGATGTAATCCCAATCGCATGTTTTGTCGGGAAAACCGAACTGATCGTCCCCGCAATCGGAGCATAAACTGCTTGTTCTTCTGGCGCAACCGCGTACCCCTCGCCCATCATCTTCTCTGAAAAGACGCCATCGTTAAGCGCATCAAGCGGCATTAAGTGGCCTGTCACTGGAGCTGTAAAAACATCACTTTTTTCTTTTTTAAATAGCCCGAACATTCATTGCCATCCCCTTCTGGTTATCAGTCACCATGATCAATTTTCACAGATAACCGCGGTTATTGCAAACGTTTACTTTTAATTGAGAGGCAATTGCTTATTTTGGCAGCTTGGCACGATTTTCTAGTGACAACTATAGTTAACTTGGCACACACTTTAGAATCAACGTTATTGCGATGCTTAGATTCAGCATGCTATATTAGAAACACGGAAGGGAGCTCCGGCCTGTAACGGTACCCCTGACAAAACCGTTGAAGACGGTCGACATTCAGTTGAACAATCGATTAAGACCGTTAAACTCTGTCAAAAGTTTTAGTGACGGTCTTTTTGCTGCCTCAGATTTAAAATCGATATCATTGCGACGCCTTGATCCTGCATGCTATAATGAAGACACAAAAGGGAGCACCGGCCATAATCAGTACTCCCTTGACAAGGCCGCTTAAGACGGCTGGCATTCATTTACAGCCAAAAAGACCGTTAGACTTCAGCCAGAAATCTAGAGACGGTCTTTTTTGCTGTCTAGGATTGCTACCACAATCGTGACGATGAGCGCAATCAATGATAGTATGAAACCACCAAAGACCAGCATCAGCATCAAGGCGTCAGCAACGGACAACTAGGCACCTCCCTTCGTATAGATTTTGATCATCGCGCATAGGCGATCACCTCACAATACGTTGGATTTGCCAACCGTCATTCACTTTCTTGTCTCATCCATTATGCCATACCAAATAGCAAAACGCCTAGAGTCGCAAAGATTCTAGGCGTTTTTTGATTCGTTAAAATGGTGTTTATCTAAAAATACCTGCCATCAAGCTTCACCCTGTACCAGCACATTGCAATGTCTTGTGCGGACACGATTTTGATCCCAGTCAACAAAGTAAATAGACCCAACTGATCCGGTTTGAATCTCACCATTACGAATCACAAAAGTTTCGCTTGCGCCGAACATTGAAGCTCGAATGTGGGCATCCCCATTCAAAACAGTGCCATCGTCACCTTTATAGGCCGGGTTGTCCTGAATGCTATGCAGGAAATCAATATGCTTAGGACCAGGATACTTATAATTCGTATTTTCAGTGAGTTCTCGTGGTACCAACTTATCTAGCTGGCGGCTCATGTCGACTAATAGATACTCGTCGCCATTAAAGTCCCGATCATGCGTAAACTCTTCAAAGATCACCGAACAAGTTGTATGTGGCGATTGAACGACACAAATGCCATTTTGAACGCCACTGGCCTTCACAAATTGTTTCACCTGATCAGTCACATTATGAAATGTCACCCGATGGCCATTTGAAGTTAGATCCAACACTTCACTTTTAACTGTCATGCTAACTGTGCCTCCTTGTATGCCGCCATTGCACCCATCATTTCCATCAATTTTGCCCGCCAATCAGGGGCATTAATAATACCGCTTGTGCCGCCAGTTCCATCAGCGCCCAATGCCAATACCTTTTTGACGTCTGCGCCAGTACTAACACCAGCTGCTTGCATGATCAAAATGTCAGGATCAACACTGCGAACGGCATCATTGGTTGCTTTAATATAGTCATCATTGCTGATACTTCCGGTCCCAATTAAACTGGTTGGTTCGCAAATCATCATGGTTGGGTGCAGACTCGCAATCGCGCGACTTTCAGAAGGCGTGTCGGAACAGACAATGGTCATTAAACCGACCGCTTTAGCACGGGTAATCGTCTTATCCAAAACACCGATTTCCAGCGGATTTTCAGCATGATTCAGGACAACCGCTTCAACATCCGCAGCTTTCAGGGCTTCAGGTAAAACATGGCCCATGCCACGGCCGGGAAGCAGCGGGTCCATGTGCTGTGCCGTGATGATCAAGTGGCTCGTTGCCGCCTTGATCCGTGGCAGATCAATCAGTTGCCCCGTAAATAAACAGTCAAGATGCTTTTCGGCAGCAATCTCATCCGCAATTTTTGCCAGCTTCACGGCATCATCACCATAAAGATACGACTTAGGATTCACAATGAAAAAAGGTTTCTTAACACTTGCCATTCCAACATCACCCTTTCTTGAAAAGATTGAAACTCACAGCGCACCGAGTACCGTTTTCTCTTCAATTTGATGCAACTTGGCCGTATTGAAAACATCAACATAGTGCTCATCCAATGCCTCAACTGCTTTCTGCTCGGCTTCGATCATCTTAAGAACACTTTCATAAGGCTCCGCTTGGGCTGCATGCAAGGCAGCATTGGCCAAGTCAGTGTAGATATTGACCTTAGTGATACCCAATGCCGCGGCCTTGCTTAAATTCTCATCACCAGATGACGACCCACCGTGGAGAACCAATGGCACTGCAACTGCTTGTCGCAATTCACTGAGCCGCTCAAAATTCAGATGTGGTGTCTTGGCACTCTTATAAACCCCGTGCGAGGTGCCGATTGACACGGCTAAGGAATCAACGTTGGTACGTTTAACAAACTCGACAGCCGCCTCAACCTCGGTATACTGATTGGCGTCATCCGCACTCAAGCCAGTACCGACATGGCCGATTTCCGCCTCAACAACGACCCCGCGTTGATGGGCATAATCAACGACATCCTTCGTCACGGCAACGTTTTTATCGAACTTTTCAGCAGAGGCGTCAATCATCACCGACGTAAAGCCATGATCAATGCCATATTTGACCAAGTCTGGTGAGAACCCATGATCTAGATGCAGGACAATCGGAACTTTGGCATGAGCGCCATAGAATTTTCCTAGGATCAAAGCTTCATCAATATCAATATCGGCTTCATGCTTCTGTGCCCATGCCAACAATATCGGCACATTTTTCTTCTCAGCAGCTGCTACATGGGCGCGAGCTGACATTTCATCCCAAAAGTTGAAGTGTGGAATCGCAAAACCACCTTCGCGCGCCGTTAACAACAAGTTTTTTGAAGAAATGAGCATTATTTTTTCTCCTTTCCTGTTTCAATATCCTGCTTGATCTTGTCGTAAACTTTGTCGGCATTAATGCCAGTCAGCAATGGTACCCCATCAATGACTTTCTCTTTAATCGAATCTGGCACCAATGTTGTGGAAACCACGATGTCATAATCATCAATATGATTGACTTCCTCAGCCACTTTGCTTTGGTACAACGTCACGTCTTTTGTAAGTCCTTGATTGTCCAACCAAGTCTTAAGCTTGCCCATGACGACAGTTGAAGTTGCAACACCGGTACCGCAGATAACTAATAACTTTTGTGTCATGATTTTTCTCCTTTTTTGTAAGCACGAGCCGGCCTAACAATCAGGCTGCATCTCATGTTTTCTAGCTACAATGAACTTAGGCTGTAACTTTTTCTTGCTTGTCCCGGACTTTGTTAAGCCAGAATAGTAAACCCAAAGCAACGATGAACAACACGCCGACGCCGAGCCACTGGAACTTTTCACCCATCATGAGATAGATAAAGTTGGTCCACAATCCGCCATCACTCAAGGCTGAGATAGAGTTGTTGCCACCCATATTGAAACTGGCAGCCTTGGCTAGTTTGGTGATCAACGGCGCCGCCCAACTCGCAACATAGAGGCTAATCGCAATATCAACGGTCCCCGCCACCACGGTTCTGAAAATATCGCCTTTAAAAACGGCGGCAAACAACGCGATGAAGAATGGAATCGTTGCTAAATCACCAAACGGTAAGACCTTGTTTCCTGGCAAAACAATGGCCAGTAGTAACGTGATCGGCACTAACAGCAGTGCTGATGACAAAACGGAACCTTGCCCAATGGCCAAAGCACTATCCATCCCGATGTATAACTTGCGACCTGGGAAATGCTTTTTGATCATGTCATTGGCGCCTTCAGAGATGGGCGTTAAGCCTTCCATCAGCAGTGAAACCATGCGCGGCATCAACATCATGACCGCCGCCATGCTGACAGCCAGATTCAGAACCTTATTCAGTGGTTGTTGGGCAAGAAAGCCGATGATTAAACCGATAATGGCGCCGATGACTGTCGTATCACCAAACACACCTAAGCGTTTTTGAATTGTTTCAGCGTCCAGATGGATCTTATTGATGCCAGGAATCCGATCAAACAACCAGTTGAATGGCAACGCGAAGACGTAACCCGGGGCTGACAAACCATGAGGGAAGGAAATGCCTTCCAAGCCGTAATACTTACCGACAGTTGGCGCACTCAGATCAGCGAAGAAGTAAGTGAACATTGTCACCACAACCATCGTGGCAAGCCCCAGCCACATGTTGCCTGTCAGTGTGTACAAAATGGAACCGGCAAACGCGACGTGCCAATAATTCCAAATATCGACATCCAGCGTTTTGGTTAGGCCAAGAATCAACAAAATAATATTCGTACCAACGCCAACAGGAATGGCCATCGCGCCTAATGCTGTGCCATATGCGATCGCTGAAGCTGCTGGCCACCCAACATCAATGCTGCTGAGATGCAAACCATAATTACTGATCATTGACTTTGTTGCTGGTCCTAAACTGGTTGTCAGTAAATTAATCACCAAGTTCAGACCAATAAACCCAATCCCAATTGTCAGTGCGGATTTAAACGCTTTGCCTGGTCTGATTCGCAATGCGAGTCCAAAAAGAAACAATAGTATTGGCAAGAAGACACTCGCCCCTAAATTGACGATCCATTGAAGTACTTGCATTGAAGTTCTCCTCCTTTAAACGCGTTTACAGTCGCAGAAATTTCCAGATAAGCGCGCTTGTTCACGCTCTCTTTAAACAACTGCCTTGCTGCAAAATTTCCCACACGTGCCGTTACAAAACACCCTGTTCCGTCATGAAATGAATGAAGTCATCTGCTGTCTTAATTTTCCTAAAAGCTGTCATTTCTGCATCATCAGCAAACAATCCCATTAATTTCTGCAACATATCCAACTGTTGATGCGCCGTTTTGAGCGCCAGAACAAATAAATAATTAACAGGCACAACGTCTGTGGCACTCGCCATTTGCCGAAATTCAACTGGGGTTTTTAAAGAAACAAAACCAATCTGATCATGGATAACCTGATCGGCATCCGTATGCGGAATCGCCACGCCAATACCATCATTTAATTGCAAGCCAGTGGGATAGGTTTGTTCCCGCGCAATAATGGCCTTTTCAAAAGTCGGCACGACAGCTCCCGCCTTTAATAATTGATCCGCAACCGCTTTCAATGCTGTGTTGCGATCAGAAAACGTTTGATCAAAAGTAATCACGCGATCCGAGAAGAAATGATTCACGCTTGTCTTCTCCATAACATTCACTCCATTTCGAACAATTGATTAGTTGATGCTTCGTCCGCCAACTGTTGCATGATCGGCCGAAGCTTAGCGCCATCGTCGCCGTGAGCAGCAATGGCTAGTACCACGAATTTATCGACAAGATGATCCTCACCTGAGTAAGCAGATCGCCAACGCATGGGTGTCGCGGATTTGATCAGCAGCACCCCTGCCTCCGAGACCGCATCAGAGATCAGGTGCAATAAGACAACACCATAGCCGATATACGTTTCTCCTTCGTGCTCCCGTTCCATGATGCGTTGGCGAACCTCTGCTGCCGTCAACTCAGGGACATCTCGCTGAATGTTGGTCACGATGACTTGAAAAAGATGCGTCTGATCAAATGGCGCGGTCATTTTGATCAACTGCACATTACTCGATTGCTTTAATGGCATGGCGAATCTTCTCCTTATCTAAATTTGACAACACAGCGCTAACTAATACCTTTGGGATTGCTAGTTTGTCATACTGCGAACCTTTTAGATCAATAGTTGAGACGATCAAATCCGTATTTTTAAGTGAGTTCAGATCAATATCGGTGAATAACCCTGTCGCAGTTTGGTCAATCTTTAATTCTCTAAATGTTTTTTCTAGTTTGACTCGGAGCAGTTCCGATGTGCCAATACCACTGGCGCAAATGACCAACGTTTGAATCTTATGATCCTGCTGTTCCAAAAACCGGGCAAAATACATGACGATAAAACCAACCTCGTTTTCAGAAATTTCAGGTAAGGCAAATTTTTTAGTCGCTTGCTGTGTACCCTCAGCTAAAACCTCGAACAAACTGGCATATTCACGTTTAATATCAGTTAACAACCCATTTGTGACGGCAATATTGTTTTCCAATCGATTAATGAGAGGTGCCACATGACCGGCTAACTCCCGCCAAGTCGTTTGTTGAATATGCGCAGTTGGTAAGTGCTTATTGACATAGTTAATGAGAAAAGCCGAAACCTCATGAACTTTGGGACTGTATGAAAGCATTTTGACGTTAGGCGTTTCATTGTCAATTCTTGAAGAAATTAAATATTGAAAGAGATAATCTGTTTCTTCTGGTGGCAACTGTTTAGCCAAGTAATCTTCAGTGTTGCCAATAATAATTTCAGCCAATCGATAAAGATGCATATTCTGCAGCATCAACTTGCGAACTTCCACGCTATTCACAATCTTGAGCCGCTCAACTTTTCCTTGACGACGAACGCGTTGAATTAAGATGTACAAGTGCGACAAAATATTCACATTATACGGATAAGCCAGTTTGCCGCCGGTCGCTTGTTCAATCACTTGCACCTGTCTTGTAATGAATTGCTGGTCATAATCTGTAATGCCTTCAATCGTGCCGCCAGTGGTAATCGTGGACATGTTTTGCAAAACCGCACTGAGTTGTTCACGAATTCGTGTTTCTTCGCCTTCGATATGAACGGTATTACTGGTCCGTATAAGCACCAACTTTTTCTTGGCCAATCGTCGCTTGAGATACAGCAAATCATTATCAATCGTCGCATCACTCACATATTGTTCCGTATACAAATCATCCAATGACATTTTTACTGGTGCTCGAAATAGCAGCTGTTCCAACACCTGATTTCTTCGTTCAAGACTACTTTGACTAGCACTGTCCATCTGCTCATTGGAGGAACTAAGATCAGGCAATGCACTCGGCAACAGCCTCGCACCTTTTCCACGAATCGTTTGAATCACAGGTTCATCCGATTGCTCATTAATTTGATCAATGTGGCGATAAATCGTTTTTGTTGACGTGCCTAGTGCTGCCGCAACCTCTGCTGCATTGACAAAACCGGCACTTCGAGACAAATAGTCCAACAAGGCTCGATCGAGATCCCCAACATGATTCACGATTGCAACACCTCCTCACACGTGCAACCGCTTACAAATATAGTATAGTGAAGCCCATTGCCAATCGACATAATCTGGTGTCCATAGGTTCGGACATTGGGTTTGTGGACATCTACCTGAAACTCGCGTCAAAAAGATTCGGTAGCCTCCGAAGCACTACAAGTATTAACTTCTATAGATAAAAAGGGTATCGTTTCGCCTTACGTCATTAGGTTAACCTCTGACATTCAAATAATGTGAATGCCACGAAAAAATAGCCGTCCCATTAATTGAAGAACGACTATATCAATTTGATGCTATTTGGATCTTCTTTTCAAAAACGATGCTTCACCATTCAGTTCAATTACCGCTGCAATCCTGGCAACTGCCAAACGCCATTAAGTCGTAACACATCGTCCGTAATGGCATTTTTCTCTGGCGTACCATAGTTATTAAGGATCTTTTTATCGTCCACGTACGCAACCTGTGTGAGAACAGGTGCCTTATCGTTCTTAGATGTATTGCTTGCAAGAACAATGTCCCCCGCCATCTGATACAGTAAAAATGCCCGGCGCATGTGGGTTGCACTCGTAATGAGTGTCGCACTTGTTGCCCCTTTATCAACCAGTTCGCGCACAGAAAACAGGGCATTTTCAACGGTGTTCGTTGACAAGTCCTCTAACTCAATTCGCTTTTTGGCGATGCCATGGGCAACCAACCATTTCTGCATAACTGTTGCTTCAGTCAGCTTATTCTCTGGAACGCCGCCCGCCACTAAAATCTTTGACTTGGGATACTTCTTAGCTGCTTTCAAAGCAATTTCAAGTCGCTTTTTCATCGTTGGTTGCATCTTACCATTTGGACTTAAAGCATAACCGAGAACAACAAAGTAGTGATGGCTATCTTTAGACAAGTCATTTGGTATCTTGGTCTGAATGTCCAACTTGCCAATCTCATCAATTTGGCTAAACGCCTTCGTGAAAGTCGCGGTCTTCTCTGCGTTCTGTGCCTGAAGTTTGGCAATGTTATCGTCATATGTCGCTGTGTCCCGTGTCACCTTACTAAAAGCAGCAAGTTTAAGCCGGGCGTCAAAGTTCGTATGGTCCTTCTTCAAAATGTTCTGCCACATCTTTGCCGCAGCCGCATTATTATTTTGCATCCGATAAGTAGAGGCTAGATCCATTTGTAAATTCAGATTCTGCGGATCAATTTTGATTGCTTCTTTGAACAACTGCTCAATGACATCGAAATTACTCTTGATGGTGATACCCTTAAAAACCTTCTTCTCGTTCTTCTTGAGTTGGCCACCATTCCAATAGTAGTAAATAGCCGCATCCTCTAAATCGCTGACACGCTGTTCTGTTGGCATTGTCTTTTGAACCGTTTCAGTAACCTCTTGGGCCTGCTTCTTAGTCATCGTGATTGCTTGACTATTGACTGGGTTCACTAACGCCACCGACAGTAATATTGAAACTACACCTATCCAAATTTTTCTCACTCTAAGTCCCCCTTGTATGATATGGATTTGTTTAAAATTGTAACCGATTACATATCATTAAATCAACCCTATAAACTATTATCAGACGATAACAAACGTCGCATCATTAACTTATATCCACAATTTCATGCATTATTGCTCAACGGAAAAAGCATTTTTTTAAAATGCTACAAACATTAGAGATAGTTATATCTAAATAATGCTATGGCTTTATTGCTCAACCGACTTCGATTGTAAAAGTTTCTGAATCTGCTGTTCTCTTAAATCTTGCACTGATGTTCAAGATCGACTGTATCAACCTACGCTTCAATTAATTACGTCAACAAAAAGAGCCTACAGACCAAGTATGCTAACAAAAATAGCTTGCTTGGTCTGCAGACCCTTAAAACTCATTGACTATAAAGTTTATAGCGAAAATGCCTTACTCAGCCGTCACCAAATCCATCGCATCCACCAATCGCTTGGTAATCGCCCACAATTTAGCCACATCTTCTGGCCGAGTCAAGCCGGTTGCTTTGTCGATAATGGAGCTGTAGATGTGCGGAATGATTTGCTTCACGCCAGCGTCTAACGCGATCTGGAGAATAGCTTCAAAGTTGTCCAGATCGATGCCGCCGGTTGGTTCCAAGTTGAAGCCTTCAGCTGCGCAAGCCTTGGCAACTGCACGGAACTCTTCTTCGTGCTTCAGGCCGCCCATTGGGAAGAACTTGAAGCTGGTGCCGCCCATGTCTTGCAACAGTGCGATAGCGGTGGCTACGGGCACTTCAGCGGCAGCTTTTTGGCTGCTCTTAGGACCAGTGGCAACGTTGACAATGCCAACTTTGCCGGTTGGGGAAACTAAGCCATTGATCACGGTGTCGTTTTGGCCTAACAAAGCACGGCTGGTGCCAACGCCAGTGAAGACTTGGTTGACATGTTGCGGCTGCAACACCTTGGACACGCGGCTGACCATCGCACTCTGGTTGGGATCACCGGCGCCAAGGCCGACGGAGAGTCCGTTTTGGGTTACAGCTTGATACTTTTTCATATCTTCAATCGCAGCTTCATCAGTGTCGTAGTTTTTGGTCAAAACGCCCACCACGACATGGCCTTCAGCAGCTTGGTAGATATCTTCGGCGTTTTGGATGGAACCAGCCAAAACATTCAGAGCGACACGGTTTTTGTAATAGTTTGGTGTTAAGTTCATGATAGTGATCCTTTCTATGCGAGAATTTCTTTGAGACGAGTGACAATCAAATCCATTTCGGCCTGATCTACCGCACGGATATCGAATTCAATGATGCCTTCATTGGCGCGATATTCACGGGTATAGATCGCCGGGTCGCCGGCTTTGAGTGCTGCCGTCACCTGCTTGGCATTCTTTGGGCTGGTGGCTTCGACAGTCACCGCCGCGCGGAAAATTGGGCGACCAGCGCCATCTTGGACTTCTTTCACATTCAAATGCGGCACCTCATTCAAGGCGGCGACAAACGGATGCAGCCGAGCTTTCATGGCGTCACCGGATTCTGGTCCATTGTCGAGATAATGAATCAAAGCAGTGGTGAAGCCAAGAATGTTTTCTTTGCCGATCTTCATAGCGCGACCGATGCCGAGGCTTTGCAGCTTGGTCCAGCCGATATACGGTTCTTTGCCGAAGACCAAACCGGATGCCGGGCCTTCAATGGCTTTGGCGCCAGAGAAAAGCACGACATCAACGCCCAAATCGACATACTTTTTCAGGTCCTCTTCAGCTGCCGCATCCAGAATTAAAGGCAGATCATGTTTGTGAGCGACTTCAAGGGCTTCTGGAATGGTCAGCATGCTCTTTTGAACGGCATGGTGACTTTTCACATAGAAGATCGCCGCTGTCTGTTCGGTGATCATCATCTCAATGTGTTCCGGGGTGCACATGTTCGCATACCCGGCTTCGACCACCTGACCGCCGCCAAGCTCGATCATGACTTCTTCAGGCGTCCCATAGTCAACATTCTGACCTTTTGGCAGAATGATTTCGCGCTTGGTAAAGCGTGGCGAAAACGGATGGTAGGCATGGTACTTACTGCCTTGACCGATGATACCGGCCACCGCTTCGGCAATCCCGGCGGAAGCCGAATTGACCACAACAGCGCCTTCTGTGCCTAACTTTTTGGCAATGTAAGCGCCAGTTTTGTCAACCAGATCTTTGATTTCAAAGAAATGGGTGTCACCGAACTGTTGCGCCGCAATGGCAACCTCGGGCACTTTGGAAACGCCGAGAATCGTCATTTTACCGCTCGCATTAATCACATGTTTTAAATCGTAAGTCTTGTAGTAGTCACTCATACGTGTTGTTCCTCCAAATCATAAACTGTCCCGCCGACAATCGTGCGAATTGGTGTAATCAGCTGGTGGCCGGTTTCAGTGTTGCCGTTGGAATCCGTCAGTGTCTTTTCACCATCCGTCACATTATAGATCGTGATGTCAGCGTCTTTACCCGGACGCAGCCGGCCTTTGTTCAGCAAGTGGAAATTATCTGCTGGAGCAAAGGTGACCATGCGAATCACTTCAGGCAATGTGTAGCCAACTTGCAGCATTTTCTCCATCGTGGTTGCCATATCGTATACTGGACCATTTTCGCGGTTGCGGTGGTAGATGTCCGTGCTGAGTGACTTGGGATCAAGTCCGTGATCGCGGGCGATGCGCATGGTTCTGAAATTGAAGGAATCTGTGCCGTGGCCAACATCGAAAATCACACCGCGATCATAGGCGTCGTAAACAAATTCTTTGATCTCGCCATTTTCGTCAACCATGCCATTTGGCTTGCCATTGTAAGCATGCGTCAACACGTCACCTTTACCCATGGCCTGCATAATGTCTTTAAGTTCCGGCGGATTAGCGCCCACATGAACCATGACTGGTAAGTTGCCCAGCAAAGCAGCGTAAGATTTAGCTGCCAATAATGGTTTGATGCCATTATCAATCACAACGGAATGGCTTTCGCGCGCCTTAATCCCAACAATGAAATCAGGCAAGTCGTGCACAGCATCAAACAGTGCCTCTTTATTGACCTTGCTGATGTCCCCCAATTCATCCTGCGCCAAAATACCGTTTCGACCAATATTGATCAGCGCGTAGACATTGGTTTTCTTATCGCGGGTAATGTTGTAAAAATCGCGAATGTTATCGGCCCCGGTTGATCCGGCATCAATCACCGTTGTCACACCCGTCTTATAGCCATCTTCATCGGGATCATCATAATATAGCGTCAACTTTTCATAACAATGGGCATGATCATCAATCCAACCTGCACTCACATAAGCTTCATGATGCAGATCGATTTCTTGTTTGCCGCTTGCCCCTTCAAGTTTGGGGGCAAGTGCCGCAATCTGGCTGCCATTGATTCCAATTTCAATCGGTTGTTCGCGTTCGGTTTTACCATTCTTGATTAAGACATCAAACACTGCTGATTACCTGCCTTTCAAATCTGTGTGGAAAATGATTTTCGAAACGTGTTCACTGGCGCAGAAACCTCCACATAAGGACCTTAAAGCTAAATGGCTAAAGCCCAGCCATTTAGCTTTAAGGCCACTTATGCTCCGGTTTCTAACCGCGCCTGTTCACACTCTTGCCGAAACGTGTTCACTGGCGCAGCTCGGCTATGCGAAGGACAGTCAAGGCAACTGGTCCAAAGCCCAGACCAGTTGTCTTGACTGCCGCTTCGCTACACCGAGCTAACCGCGCCTGTTCACACTCTTTTTGAAACGTGTTCGCCAGCCCAGAAACCGGGCTGGTTCACACTCTATAATTTTACTGGGAAGAAGAAGCCCATAACCATGGCGCCGATGATGGCACCGCCGGGGATTGGCTTTTTCCATGCGTAGAAGAGGGCTGCGCCGACTGTACTGCCGATCCCGATTGGAATGCTGGCGGTGACCGCACTCAGAATGATCAGCGGGCCAAGGAAACGCCCGGTTTGGTTCCCGGCACCCATCATGACATCCGCACCGAATGTGGCATTACTTTGATTAATCGTAAATTTCCGCACGAGGTAAATGATGACCCCGATAATGAGTCCTAATACCCCGCCGGTCAAAAGGGCAAGTCCAAAGTTGGAAACTAAGGATTTGGCACCAACCGAGAGTAAAATCGCTGGAATCCCAATGCCGACACCAGTTAAAATCGAACCGCCAAGATCGAGAATTCCGACCAGTGAGCCTTCCAAAATACGGGCGAACAGGAAGCTGGCACCAAAGGCCGCGGCTGCACCGTATGAACCGCCAGTCATCCCCGCCTTCAACATCGCAACAATCGCGACTTCGTTGAAAGCACCGACACCATAATTGTAATACATTGACGTGCCGGCAAAGACGCCAGCCGACATCAAGGCGACGATGACAACGAAGCCCCAGTCTGCGTGCCAAAAGTCATGATCATTTGCAACTGCCTTCAATTCTTCATCCGCAGACACATCATTTGCTGTGGTTTGTTTATCAGCCATTCGTTAACACCTCTACTTTCCGCCTAACATTTGATGAACGTTCGACAACCAACCTGGTGCATTCAGGTTAAAGGACTTCAACAAGTTAAGATCGAACCCACGGAAGAAACCGGATAGAACAAACAACAGAATCGCTGCTGCCAAAATAGATTTCGTAATCCGCGTCCAACCGAGTTCGTCGACCCCTTTACCAATCAAAATGCCCAACACAACACCTGGCACCGCGTTACCCATGATCATCGCCGAAAGCCCGCCGAAGACGGTTCCGAATAACCCAGAACGACGACCAGCATCAATGGCAGCCAGCCAGAACAGAATCGGCATTACCAGATTGATCAGCTGATTGGCAGCTGGGACTAACACTTTAACTGCCGTCACCTGTAAAGATTCAGGGATGGAACTGGAGGTGACATTCAAGAAAGCAACAACGACAACCCCGATAATGGCACCGGCAATCCCCATTTTCTTGGGATTGTGCACAGTCTGCTCAACATTGCGATTTTTCATCAACAAGCCTGCTGCTGCCCAGTTAGGAATCACACGGTGAGTGATATCCTGCGTGAAGGCACCGGCACCCACCGTTGATGCCCATGCATTGAAGAAGAAACCAAGGCCGAAGCTAAAATGCGAAGCCGGATCACCTTCTGCTGCATTCATTTCGCCTAATGTTCGGAAAGCCCCCAAGGCTTGGGTTTTCGGAGCGGTAAACATCCGGGCGGCCCCAACCCCAGCCGCAAAGCCGACCAATCCACCAATGATGATCGACTGGAATAAAATCGTTAGTATTGGCAACTCATTTCACATCCTTTAACATATTTTTCAGGTTCGGTAATGAGAGTGCGTCTGGTGACGGTGCTGTGACATCTTCGAAGGTCAAAGCGCCAAGATCAATCGCGGTAATAGCAACCGTCACTGCCAAAGTAACTGCATAAGTGGTCCTAGTCCGTTTGAAAAAGAAGAAAAGAAACTTTTCTGTGTAACTGGATTTGATCAACTTCAGCGGCTCAACCTTTTCTGGGACGATCCGTAAAATAGCTTCATCGCCATTGTCGATCAGCTGCTTTTGAATGTCGCTGAAGGCAGCAGCGAAAGCTTGTTGCTTGGTCTCGCCTTTACCAGACACTGTGAGAACCTGACGTTTGGTTTCATTCACGACCGTCATCTGAATCACTCCTTAAGCTTCTGGATACTTTTTGTTCCATGCCTCGACAAGGGCTTTGCCTAAAGCTTCTTGATCCATGAAACCGAAACCAAGCACTTTATTGCCATCTTCAATCGCGGTGATGCCTTCTTGAACCGAACGCATACCATGACGTTCTGGCCAGCCAAACTGGGTGTGCGCTGTGATTGCACCAGCACCGCCTGAACCGCAGAAGCTAATCCCCATATCGGCTTTTTCTTTATCCATCACTTGACCCAAGCGCATATCTGCACCCATGCCTGGCACAACAACCGCTGTACCACCAGCCGCTTCAACGCCTTTCGCAACGTTCTGACCCTTACCCATCCGATCTGCAATAACAACTTTAACCATGGTGAAATCCTCCTATTATGAGCGCGCGAGCAGGAACGCTTAGCTCGGCGTAGCGAAGTGGCAGTTACGTCAAATGGTCCGATCTTTGGGCCATCTGACGTAACTGTCCTTCACATAGCTGGGTTGCGACTGCGAGCGCGTTTGTTTATTCAAAGTAAGTGACCTTCTACAACAATTTTTTAAATCTTATCCTGCGCCGCTTCAAAATGAATCGATAAAACATACTTCTCTGCGACTTCCAAATGCCCGATATGCTGCACAACTTGATCAGCCAAATCCAACGACTTTTGCGAAACTTCAGCGAACATTGTCGGATCAACCGCTGGCAATTGCTCGCCTGACTTCGATCGGCCTAGCATTTCAATGAGATGATTCGTGAGTACTTGCAACTGAAGATCAGTAAAATGAATCTCCGCCGCAGCGGCTAGTTTGATGACATAATTGACAAGCGCTGTTGTTGCTTGGACATCACTGCTTTGTTCGATCATCGCTTTGACTTCTGTGGGTAATTCAACGTTCGCGTCCAGTGGTGTCATCCCCTTCCTGTGATACTTCATGACTTAAGCTCAAATACTCTAGGATCGCATGCACTTCTGCACGATTGATGGCAAGGCCGTGATCCGAAAAGACATGCTCAACTGTCCCCACCAACTTAGGATCATCCTGATTTAGTTTTCCCTGATACTGCTTATCAAACATAATGCGTTGGACCGCGAGGAAAACGTGCATCATGAACGCATCGCCGTAATATGGATCAATTGTTGTCGGCAATTGCTGCTTGAGTTCCGAATAGATACTGAACATAGTCAAAATCGTCTGCTGCGTCTGTTGTTCAAGATTGGGCTTCGGTCTAATCGGCACTACTGGCTGCTGTGACTTAATCTGGGCAAGCGGTACTTGTAATTTTTTAGCAACCGCTCCTCGAATCGCAGCGATGTCAGCGGCATTCGGCAACGGTCGCACTTCAATCACCTGAACCTCCAAATTCTTGAGCGGAAACACACTGATGACCAACTCAGGATGTTCGCGCGCAATCAACGCCCGCGCGTCATCAATGGAAGCAAAGCCAACCAGTTCGATGTTTGGAATCGCTGAAGCAATGCGCTGCTGAATCAGATTGGTGATCCCAATGCCAGTTGCACAAACATACGCGACCCGAACCGTGCGCATCTGGCTATCGCGATTGAGCGACACCATGAAATGCAAGGCAATGAAGGAAACAAACGCCTCACTTAAAACTGCCTGATCACCTGCCAATTCCTTATTGACGGTTTTTTCAATTGCTTCAAACAGGGCCGGATACTCTTGCTTAATATCCTGCGTAAACGGGCTGTACTCAAGCAACTGACTCTTTTTGCCTAAGGACTGACTAAGGTGCAAGTACAGATTTTCCTGCAGCTGACTGTCATGACTAAAATCATGATCAACCAACGCCCCAACCGCCAAGATGATGCGATGTGTCATCGCGACCAAGTTATGATCTTGCGGGGTCACTTTTCCGTTAACGCTTTGACCGAGATAATAGTCGTAATCGTCCGTGAGCGCTGGCAAGTTGTAAAAAGCCAACGTCCTCATGATCAGTTTGTCCGAATACTGCTGATCCGTTTGGGACTGTTCAACCCGATGATAACTGTTGACTAGTTGATTAAACCCTTGGCGAATCACGCCGATGGTCAACCGAATGATCGTGGCAATCAGTGTACTAGGATCAGGCATGTCGCCTTCCTGTTTACCTAGACGAATGGCCTCTTTCAAGATGGTATTGAACGCGTGATCAAAAGTTGCTTCACCGGTCAAAACTAGAGCTCTTTTCGGTTCGGTTTTAGTGTTCAAGCTGTCAACCAGCTCGGCCATGAGTGTTTTACGATTCAACTGCTGCGTGATGAGCTGTTCCAGCAAGCGGCGGATAGCCAACTCGGTACTATTCAGCTTGTAGCCATAATAATTTTTGCTGATCAGCTTGACGTTGAATTGCTCCAAGTAAACCGCGAGTTTCTTCAGATCATTGTTCACCGTTGTCTGACTCACATTCACCCGCGCCTGCAACTGCTGTTGGGTGGTGTAATCGCCGGTTTGCGAAAGAATCAAGATCATGCGGAGGATTCGTTCATTCGGGGCTAAATAGTTATCAGCTAACTGATCATCGATTTTCTCCCGCAAAGCCGCTCGTGCAGCTTCACTAGCCTCGATCCAGATTCCTTTGCGCGGTGCACTTTTCAAAACTGAATCTTTCGCCGCCAGCCAATCTCGAATATCTGTTAAGTCGTACTTCACTGTCCGAACACTGACTGCAACTGACTCAGCCAACTGCTTAGCTGTCACCGCCCCTTCAGCACTAATCAGCTGCAAAACAATCTGCCGCTGTCGGTTACTTAATGACATCTCACATCACCCCCCACACTCAATTTCTAATTCTACTGTAAAGCGCTTTCTAAGACGAAACAGCAGGCAATGTTTGCACGATTAATCGTGCAACGATATGTGATATTGTAAACAAAAAGGCAATTGGTCTGTTCCGATTGTCAACAATGTTGTGTTAAGCTATTCAGGAAGCCGATGATTAAAGCGCTTATATGGCGCGTTTATTTATGTACATAACAGCATTTATAAGTTGTATCATTCCTTAAATTTCAAAAAAACGTCAATTTAGACATTTCACACTTTGCATCAGTCATTCGTGCAAAAAGCCGTTTCTTATTTTTAAAAATAACGCCTATTTTTTTGGCTGGTAATCTGCTGCAAAAATAGGCTGTTTTGAATGAAAGTTCGTTTGCTGCCTCCGATAGATCAAGTCGTGCGAAACACAAAAAGCCATGAAACCCCGAGTCAAGCTCGGCACTTCATGGCTTTTTTGAAATTAAATTCGCACCTATCCCATCACGATTTTGTTCATCCGATCAGTGATCAAATTCCAGCTGTTTTATCCAGCTGATGGCCTTCTTCATTGAAGACGCGAATCGCATCATTGGCTGCTGCATTGGTCATGAGCTGTTGGAAAATATCGTAACTGATGGTGACATTTTCTGCCCCAGCTTTGATGGCAGCCATCACTTGTGAAGCGGTCTTGAAGCTCGCGCCCATGATTTTAATGTGTGTGTCAGTACTCTTGTAGAATGAATGTGTTTCGGCGATCACGCTGTATGGGTCAATGTCCAACTGCTCCATACGATTGACGTAAGGGGCAATGTAATCACAGTCAACGACGCAGGCCATGAAGCCCTGGCGAACGGAATAAACGGCCGTGCCTAGCAGACACTCATCGGGCTTTTCAGCGCGAATAGCTGATACTGCCCGATAGCCTGGTTCAAATAATGGAATCTTAAAGGCCATGCGCGTGTCATCATTATCCGGAAAGCGCTTGCGTAATTCGTGATAGTCAGCTAACAATTCTTCCTCAGTATCGCCAACCAATTGCACGAACAAAACGCCTGGCTTCAAGTCGCGAATCTTACCTAATTGTTCGAAGCGTGGATGGCCTTCCTTCAGCAACAACTTGGGATTGGTGGTAACCCCTTCGAACTGATTAAAACTCAACATTTCTTTGACTTGATCGAGGTTCGCTGTATCAATAAACATGGATTATTCCCCCTTAAGAATCTGAATTTCAGTGTCAACATCCAGATCTGGATAAGGTTTTTCTTCCAGATACAGGGATCCTGCAAGTTCCGGTGTTGTTGAGCCATCAAAGACGACTGCAGTATGCCCAAGATTGCCTAAGTTGGTATTAACTTCGTTCCCAACGGCTGTGATCTTATAGGCTTGATCGCCGAATGTCATGATGTCTCCAGCCTTAATTGGTTCTAAGATCTTGTTAACCTTGATAATGAAGCAGGATGAACGCAACGCATCAGGTGCCTCATCTCCAAAGAGTATGGCCATATTGATATCTTTAAATCCACGCGCTTCCGAACCCACCTCAAGAATCTTTGTTTCGTACTTTACTTTTTCTGCAATTGACGACACTTTGATCACCCCTCATATCAAACTAAGTTTACTTTGCATACAATCCGAAACTTGCCAACCATGCAACAACAACACGTGGAACTCCGTTTAAGAAACGTGAGTATAGAACGGAAACCACACCGACTTCAACGGTTTTGGCATCGGCTTCTTCAAGTCCTAAACCAACTGGAATGAAGTCTGCCCCATTTTGAGTGTTGATCGCAAACAATGCAGGCAATGCATACTGCGGCTGAATATTACCACGCCCGATTTCAACCCCAATCAAGGTACCAATAACCTGCGCAATAACAGCGCCAGGGCCAAGGATTGGTGACAGGAATGGCAATGAACAGATGAACCCGATGGCAACAAGGCCGAAGACATTCCCAGCTAGTGGGGTCATAAGCTTAGCGAACCAATTGCCTAAACCAGAGCCTTGAATAATACCGATCAGCAAGGCTACGAAGGCCATGAATGGAATAACAGTATTCAACATTGTTTGAACGGAATCCTTAGCTGCTTGGTTAAAGGTTGAAATAACTTTACCTGCTCCAATCCCGATCCGAGCAATGAAATTCGGTTTGTGCATCTGAGCAGTAATCGTCTTGTCAGTGCTAAACTTAGCCTCTCGCTCACTAGCCGCTTCTTTATCAGTTGCTTGCGCTGATTGGCTCTCTGTGTCCTGAGTTGCTGCGCTTTCAGCTATAGCTGCGTGGTGCTTGCCAGCTTCACCGCGTTCGGCAAACGGAATCCCGTTAAGTGATTGGTCAGGGACCGCATCATCTGGTAAAGCTGTGATCTGATTTACATCAACATTTGAGACATAAAGCTTAGGAACAATGTATTTTGCCAACGGGCCAGATTTTCCAGTCGGCAGAACATTAATTGTCAAAATATTCTTCTTTGGATAGATCCCGCAACGCAAGGTACCGCCACAATCAATAATAGCAACCGCGGTCTCATCTTCTGGAATAGATGTTTTGAAGCCATCAACAGCCTCCATACCCGTTAATTCGGCAATCTTATCAACGATCGCTGGCCGATTACCACCAGTCACGTAAATGAATTTATGCTTTTTTTCGGTTGGGGTAATGGTCAAGGGTCCACCATAACCGCCTGACCCTTTCACAACTTGAATGCTATGCCATTTTTGTTCAGCCATGATATTAAATGCCTCCTCGATTCACACGTCTAAACTTCTTGACCGTTACGTGTAGACAAATCAACTGTTTTACTCAATGTAATGCCGGTTTGTTTGGATACGTATGCGGTCGTAAAGTCAGTGACCCAGCCACCAATAAAGTTCATCACAATCCCAACTAACATGTAGCGGATTGCAAGATCCATTTGGTTTAAGCCAAGTTTTTGAACGCCTTGCGCAATTCCCAGCCAGACAAACAATTCACCTGGGTTAATATGTGGGAACACACCATTGCTGGTGTGGCAAAACTGTGCTTGAGCAGCATAGTAACTTGGTTTGTAGTATTCTGGCAGGAAACGTGCAAGCGTGAAGCACATTGGGTTCCCTAACATGAACGCAGCTAGAAACGGTAGGATGAGGTAACGCATAAAGACGTTTCGGCTCGCTTTTTGGGCAAATCGTTCAATTCGTTCTTCACCAATGAAGGCAATAATCGTATTCATAAGGACTAACAGCAATAGGACAACTGGAACGATACTGCTCATCCAACCGATGAATGTTTTACCACCAGTTTGGAACAGCTTCATAAAGCCCGCTGCAAAATCAGAAATATATTGCATGTGGTTTCATCTCCTAAATGGTATTTTTCTTAAAAGCATTTGTCAGCAGGGCAGGAATCGCTTTCATTTTTGCACCGATTTCACTAAAGATCGGCAACGCGAACATGCTAACGCGGCTTGTATCAAAATCTTCGAAACTCAGATTGTTGGTCTTAAAGTTCACATAATTACGGTAAGCATTGAGAAAGCACTCGCGCTCGGTTCGACTTAGCTTTTGCAAAGCCGTATAGTCAGCACCAACCTCAGCCACAGATTCACCATCAAACCGGTCTACATCGCGAAATCGACTGAAAACAGTCATGCCCTTCATCACGCGAATTTCGTGGATACGATCATCTTGATCCAAACCGATCAACATCAGACTGCCTTGCCGGAACCGGCGCGGATTTTTCCCGATCAACACTCGACCGCTCTGGCGTACCTCATGGTAGTTATGGGCAAAATTTCGAATTTGGAAAAAGCCCATCAATGCCTGCAACAGAAATGCTGCTGCGACAAAGATACCGAGTATTAAAACATTCATTTATAAGCCCTCCGTTACAACGGTTAAGGGATCTTGACTACCGGAGATCTTGCGCAGATTATTCATTGCCGTTTCATTCACTGCCAGCAAAAACAGCAGATCATAAAGCATGGATAAATCTTCCAAAGCTCTCTTCCCTAAAACCCGTGGAATTCCAATGACAAAAATGTAACTGACTGATTTACCGCCAACGGTGATAGCATGCTTCAGAACACTCAAGTGAAGAAACAGACGATCATGATCAATATCGGCAATCGCGTGTGGAATGGCGACCCCATTATCAAGGACAAACTTAGTGGTCGACTCATGTTTAATCAGTCGATCAATAAATCCTGGGTCAACGATACCAGCATCACTATCACCTTGAAGCGTGGCGCGCAACACGTCTTCATATGACATGTTTGCTGGATTATCATAAGTCTGCGCGCGCCAGATGATCTGGCCGGCATCAATCTCATGTTGCACAGCCGATGCCCTTACCTTAGTTTCTAGCACCCGATCGCGGAAAATGTCGCCAATCATCACAACCGGAATCTGGAGCTTGTGTGTCAATGGTCGATCTGTGAACACCATGATCAATTCATCCTGATGCGCCATGATATCTGCTTCATCTTGATATGGTGTGATCGTTACTTTGTATTCAAACATTGTATCCAACTGATTTTGCAAATACTGCAACACGCTTTGGCCCATATTTGAGTAAAAACCAACGCGCGGCTCTTCAGGAACATTAGCATCAGTCTTTTGTAATGCCATTTCAAAGTATACCGTTAAATAATTGATCTCAACATCCGCAATATGAATACCCAGCTTCTCTTCTAATTTATCGATCATTAGAATAGACAGATCAGCTGCTAGCTGGAACCTTTGCAACATCCTATCGGTCAAGTAATCCGATGGTGAAATGTGGAAGATGCCACGATTAATCAAGAAAATCAGATGATACTTGATTGTGCTATAGAATTGATCGTAATCAATCTTGGCATCAATCAAGGCCCTTGCATCCCAAGCAATTTGATCAAAGATGACTTTGTTCTTCTGAACCTTCCGACTCATTTTCTTCTGCGATAACAATTTATTCGCGTAGAGATTGAATGGGAAGGCCAGAAAGTCATATTCTTCTTGGCTAAAAGATACATGACAACGATCTTCAATATCCTCGATGATGTTAATGAAGAGCGGCGAATCATCCATCAAGTTCGTATAGTAACGGCTAACGCCAGACAATTCATATTGATGTTGTTTTAAGAAAACAACAATCTGCATGATCTTTTCAAATATCTGAGTCGTGCTGGTCTTTATCTTGGCCGAATCCAATCGGCTCACAACCGAGTCAACCAGTGTCTTATCCTTAAAAATGCGAGACTGGACATAATCGAAAAGGTGATTGTAGATCAGCATGGTCAGATCAACCGTTGATCCAACCTTTAACCTCACGCCGCGACTGGTCGCACTTTCGATTTCAAGGTTATAGTTTTTCAGCCACTCCCGACAGGCTTCCAAATCTTTGGAGAGCGTCCCGCGACTAACAGATAATTGATCAGCAATTTCATCCATTGGAATGAAGTCGCGTTCACGAATTAAGCGGAATAAAATTTCAGCTTGGCGCTTTTGCTTGTCATTGTTATCAATATTCTGTTTGAACACACCTGATTGAATTAAAGAAAATTGCCGATAATTCAAAATATGCAGGAAATAACCGTTTTTATTGATACGAATTTCAGCGGCATCCCCAAGCGATTCCCCTAGCTCATGAATGTACTTCTGCATAGTGCGAGTTGAGACATTCTCACTTTCAGCTAATTCGTCTAAATTTGACGTCCCATTTGCCAAAAGATAGCGTAGAAGCCGATAATCCAAACTGTTCAATCAGGTTGCCCCCTTAAGACTTAAGATTACCCTCTGGATTTGCCTCCTGCAACGTTTGTCGTAACGCCTGTAATATAACTAGCACGATTAGACAGGAAGTAGTTGACCAAATCGCCCACTTCACTTAACTTACCGCTGCGGCCTAACGGTGTGGTAGATGTAGAACTGTAACCAGCACGGATCGCCTCAACGGTGGTATCACGCGTATAAGCCAAAGCTTCTTCATAACTTGGCGTGCGTAGACCAGTTGCTTCCATAATGCCAGGTGCAACACCAACAACTCGGATATTGTACTTGCCTAATTCCTTAGCCCAAGAACGAGTAAAGCCGTTGATGGCACCTTTACTTGCTGAATATACACTTTGACCAACCGAGCCTTCTAAACCAGCTTCAGAGGACATATTGACAATAACACCATGGCCTTGCTTAACCATTCGGCGAACCACTGCCTGTGAAACTAAGAAGACACTCTTCACATTCACACTGAAGATCTGTTCAAATGTCTTAACGTCCAATTCATACTTACCATGTGGGTCTTTAGGATCAACCAATACCCGCGGCTTATTAATGCCAGCGTTATTCACAACGCCCCAGATCTCACCGTTAATCTTTTCGGCGGTAGCGGCAAGATTCTCGACTTCATCAGGATCAGTAACGTCAGTATGCACGTATTTCAACTTAGGATCCTTGAATTCGCCTTCCTTAAGGTCACCGTTCACAACTGTGGCACCATTATTAATCAATTCCTTAACAATCGCGGCGCCAATTCCTGATGAACCTCCAGTAACAACAATTGTCTTGCCATCTAAACCTAACCAATCAGACATATTCGATCTCTCCCTTTCTTTGTTCTACTACATGGTAGCGCTTACCGCGGAGAAGCTTAATTCAGTGTTTTTCCGACGGGTGCGAAAAATCGTGAATGATGATCGAATATGAAAGCATTTTTCATATCTTGCAAAGTATATTTTTGTATAACAACGACCAGCCAATCTAGTTTTGATGTGACAAAAAGCATCCCGCCTAAATAACGAGATGCTCAATTCAAGTGATTGAAAACTAGGATAAAACCGTGAAGCTAAAGGAGGAAGTTTGAAGCTTATTTAATTGAAGCCATATAAGCCGTTACATTGTCTTTGGTCACCAGTTTAATCGGGGATACGGTCTTCTTTGGGACCTTTTTCCCTTGGAAATGGTTGTAGACGGCGTCGAGACTCTTTGTCCCCATAACATCCCAACGCTGGGCAATAGTTGCATTAATCTGACCTTTTTCAATCATCTTTAAGGCCGCATCTGCACCGTCAAAGCCAATAATTTTGATTTGGTCACCTTTACCAGCAGCCTGAACTGCATTGGCTGCACCAACGGCTTCTTCGTCATTTTGAGCAAAGATGCCAACAATATCACCGTGAGCTTGCAGAATATTCTCTGTGACTGTCAGAGTTTTTGCACGATCAAAGTTCCCAGTCTGCTTTGTCACGATATTCATTTTGCCCTTAGCATAACCATCAAACCCTTTGCCACGTTCCCGAGTTGCGGAAGCGCCTGGAATACCTGTCACTTCTGCAATTTTGGCGTTCTTGCCAAGCTCTTTATATAGATGTTCGGCTGCCATTTCGCCACCTTTTACAGAGTCTGTGGCCACAGTCGTCAAAACTTTCCCGCCATCACTTGAACGGTCAACGCAAACAACTGGGATATTTGCTTCATTTGCACTTTTCACAGCAGTTGTAATGGCTGCAGCATCACACGGATTCACAATAATAGCATCGACCTTTTTAGTAATATAGTCTTCAATGTCATTATTTTGCTTAGCAGTGTCATTTTGAGCATCTGTGATCTTGACTGTGGTTCCCTTTGATTTCGCATAGTCTTGGATTTTGTTTTTCAAAGTAATAAAGGCGGGATTCGACAAGGTCGAGATCGAAACCCCTATCGTTAACTTATCCGCCTTTTTCTTAGTCACTTTTGCACCACTATCATCCCCTGAACTCAACCCCGTTGACCCACAGGCGGACAATGCACCAAAGCTGAGAATCAAAACTGCGCCAATCATCAACAAACGCATTAATTTCTTTTTCATGTCTGTTCTCCTCATTCCCTTTAATTAAGCTTTTTCTTTTTTGCGATCAATTAAAACAGCAATTAGGATAACGATTCCTTTTACAATTTGCTGGTAGAAACTTGAAATGCCGAGTAAGTTCATCCCATTATTCAAAGTGCCAATAATCAACGCCCCGATTAAAGTACCTGACATACGACCTTTGCCGCCAGCCAGAGAAGTACCGCCGATAACAATAGATGCAATTGCATCCATTTCATAGGATGTACCGGCGTCAGGTTGCGCCGAGCTTAGTCGACTAGTCAGGATGATACCTGCCAAGGCGGCCATTGCCCCAGAAATTGTGTAGATCAAAAGTGTGGTCTTTTTAGTGTTCACCCCAGCAATAAAGGCAGCGCGTTCATTGCCGCCAAGTGCATAAGTCTTTCGACCGAAAGCTGTCTTATGCAGCACAACATACCAGATGATGAACGCGACAAGCATGATCAGAATGGGGAAAGGAATCCCGAATAAGTAGCCTCGACCTAAGAACTGGAAAAAGAAGTTGTTATTAATTTTATTCCCTGTGATTGGATTCCCGTTGGTGAAAACATAGGTGGCTCCGCGGAAAATTGTCATAGTGGCAAGTGTGGCGATGAATGCTGCTGCTTTACCATAAGCAACCAACGCACCATTGAAGCATCCAAACACAGCGCCAAGTGCAACTCCGCAGATGACCGCAAACCAGCCAGGCATTCCGCTTAAAATCAGAGAAGCTGAAATAGCACCTGTTAAAGCTAGAATTGAACCAACAGATAGATCAATACCACCAGTCAAAATAACAAACGTCATCCCGAAGGCTATTAAAGCATTGACCGACACCTGTCTTAATAAATTCAATAAGTTAGTTGGCGCAATAAAGTCAGGGCTAAGTGCTGTGACCAATATGATTAAGATAATGAGAGCCAAAAGCGGGCCCATCTTACTGATAATTTCTTTAGCATCAAACCGTTTGCTTTTCGGTTTCTGCTTCTCCACTTCCTGCATCTAATGTCCCTCCAGTCGCAAGTGTCATAACTTTTTCTTGAGTTGCCTCTTTCGTCGCCAAGATACCTTTAAGACGTCCTTCATAAACGACTGCAATCCGATCACTCATGCCGAGCACTTCCGGTAAATCACTTGAGATCATGATGATGGCAACATGCCGACTAGTCAGTTCGTTCATCAAGTCATAAATTTCCCGCTTTGCGCCAACGTCAACGCCACGCGTAGGTTCATCTAAGATAAGAACTTTAGAGCCAGATCCAACCCATTTGGCAAGGACAACCTTTTGCTGATTGCCACCAGACAAGCTTCCGGCTGAGACCTCTGGCCCCATGGCTTTTACGCTGAGACGTTTCATCAGCATCCTGACAAATTCATCAGTTGTTTTGTCATCAACTAACCCGTTTTTGATGAAGCCAGAGATTGATGGCAAGACAATGTTGTCATGCAAACTTTGATCTAGGATTAGCCCTTCATCTTTACGATCCTCGGTGACGAAGCCGATGTTGTGCTTGATGGCTTGCTCTGGAGTATGGATTTGAACTGGTTTGCCATCTAACAAGATGGTGCCGGAAGTCAGTTTATCAATGCCGAAAATAGTACGCATAATCTCGGTTCGTCCGGCTCCCATTAAACCTGAGAATGCTAAAATTTCTCCTTCACGGACTGAAAAACTGACATCGTCAAAAACATTTTTTTCAGTTAGATGCTGTACTTCTAGAGCAACGCCACCTAATTCAGGATGTCGTTCCGGATAAAAATCGCCAATCTCTCGACCGATCATGTCACGAACAAGTTGTTTGACATCAACATCCTTGACGGCATAGGTTGCGACTGACACACCATCACGCATGACTGTACAACGATCAGCAATTTCAAAGATTTCTTCCATCCGGTGTGAAATATAAATAAATGAGACGCCTTTAGCTTTCAGCCTTTTAACAACATCAAAGAGTAAAGCGATTTCTTTTTCAGTCAAGGCAGCAGTCGGTTCATCCATGATAATGAGCTTAGCATCGCTCATTAACGACTTGGCGATTTCCACCATTTGTTGACGGCCCACGGTCAAATTACCGATCGGCTCCCGAACGTTAACCTTCACGGCACCGAGTTCTCCGAGATAGTGTTCAGCCTCTTTAACCATTGCCTTCTCGTCCATCAAACCGTATTTGTTCCGCTTCTCTTTATTCAGAAACATGTTATCGACGACTGGCATTTCTCGAAAATTGTTCATTTCCTGATGCATAAAGCTGATCCCATGCTGTTCAGCATCAAGCGGCCCTCGATAATGTACTTCTTGTCCATCGACAAGAACTTTTCCGCCATCCGAGCTTAATAATCCCGTGAAAATGTTCATCAATGTCGATTTGCCTGCACCATTTTCGCCAATAAGGGCATGAACTTCTCCAGATTCAACGGTTAAATTGACACCTTGGAGCACTTTATTGGCACCAAACGCCTTAGAAATGTCTTTTAATTCAACCTTCAATGATCACTCACCTCCGCAAATACTAACTAAAAATAAGTAAGCGCTTACATTTCATTCTAAGGCAAACTGCTTGTATTTGCCTTTCTGCTTTGTATCTCAACCAGTTTTACCGCCGCGTCCCAACGTTGCAGTGTTTCGATTCTTGAGCGTTTTTCTAAAGACGGAGAATACCGCCGATAAGCAACGTATTGCTTATCACTTTCAAAAAAGCCACTTTTTTCCCCTGCTAATCGTGCCGCACCAAAGGCACTCATATTTTCGACATCGGGTACTTCGATAACTAAATCACTTATATCGCTCTGCCGTTGCATTAAATAGTCATTATGCGTTGGACCGCCATCAACTTTGAGCTGTCGACTCAATTGTTTTATGTCTGGCCGAACGCTAGCAATAACTGCTTGAATTTGAAATACAATGGCGTCTAGCGCTGCTTTTACGATCTCGGGACGTTTGGTCAAACTCGTCATGTTGAGAATGGCCGCTTTGGCTTCATCATTCCAATAAGGTGCACCAAGGCCAGTAAATGCTGGCACGATGGTCGTTTGATCGTTTGAATTTGCGACTTTTGCTAAAGACTCAGTTTCGCCTGGATCATCAATCAAATGCAAGCCATCTTTTAGCCACGTAATTAAGGCACCCGTATAGTTTATATTGCCTTCCAAGACGTAATTTGTGTGACCGCTCTGCCGCCATCCGATCGAACTTACTAATCCAGCCGTTGAACGTAACGGTAATTCACCAACATTCACCATGATGGAAGAGCCTGTCCCATAAGTTGCCTTCAGTGCGCCTACTTTTCGGCCATTTTGGCCAAAAAGTGCTGCTTGTGAATCGCCAAGTATGCCAGTGATTGGTACTGGAACAGAGAGCAAACCGTTAAAGTCTGTGACGCCAAAATCAGCATCAGAATCAACAACCTTAGGTAAAGCTTGCATTGGAAGTCCGAAAAGCTGACACAACGTTGAATCCCACATCTGAGTTTTCAAATCAAGTAACGCGGTACGACTTGCATTAGAAGGCTCGGTTTCAAAAACCTGACCTCGTGTCAGTTGGAAAAGCAACCAACTATCAATTGTGCCTAAACACAGATCATTTTCCTGAGCGGCTTCAATCACACTGGCACGATTTTGCATGAACCAAGCGAATTTTGCGGCGGGAAAGTATGGTGACAGTGGTAAGCCGGTTTTCTCCTGCACGGTAGCTGCCGCTTCCGGACGTTGTTCTGCAATCACTTCACATAGTTCTTTGGCTCGAGCATCCTGCCAAACAATCGCGTGGTCCAGAGGCTTTCCACTAGACTTGGACCAAGCGGCTGACGTTTCGCGCTGATTGGTGATGCCAACACTGACGATCTTTTTGCTGTCAATGCCACTCTCAATCAATAATTTCTTAATGACCTTGAGTAGGTTGGTCCAAATCTCGTTAAGATCGTGACTGAGCCATCCTTGTTCGTTGATGATCTGACGATGGGGTAGTGCGGCGCTTGCTGCAATCTTTCCAGAGGTCGTGTAAAGGAAAGCCTTCGTACTTTGCGTGCTCTGATCAATACCGATCATATACGCTGTCATTTCACTCGCCTCACTTCAGTTTGGACTCGATCTTGGCAGCAATGCTTTTAGCATCAATCCCGTAATATCGAAATACTTCATCTTGTGTGCCGGCAATAGATGGTTCATCTGGGAAGCTGACAAAATCAATCTTAGTATCGCCTCGTGGTGCAAGTGTCTCTGCCACCGCAGATCCCAAACCGCCTGCTTTAAATGATTCTTCAACAGAAACAATGTAATGCGTTTGATCTGCTATTTGATTCAGCATTTCGGCATCAATTGGTTTGATTGACACCAGATCAACAACCATGGCATTGACCCCAGCCGACTTCAACTCAGCAGCCGCATCAACTGCAATCTTCACAGTTTCGCCAGCCGCAACCAAAGCAACATCGTGACCATCGTTGACAACCAAGTTAGCCTTACCTGGTCCTTTAAAAGCATCATCATCGTTCGAGTAAATATCGTCCAAGGCCTTTTTGCCGATACGAACATAAGCCGGTTTATTAGATTGAATTAGATAAGCCATTAGTGCGCGCGTCTGATACTGGTCCGCAGGCGTATAAATTTCAAGGTTTGGGATTGATCGCGTCATGGCGAGATCTTGAAGCGAGTGATGCGTGTTGCCAAGCACACTATACGAATTCCCGCCACTAATGCCGATCAGTTTAACGTTTGTATTTGAATAAGCCACATCAACTTTTACTTGTTCAATACTGCGAGCGGTTAAAAAAGCAGCTGGAGAAAATGTGAAAGGCCGCTTGCCACTGTGTGCCAACCCAGCCGAAACTGTGACAGCGTTTTGCTCAGCAATCCCCATCTCAATCAACTGTTCACCGCATTCTGCAGCAAACGGATTAAGTGAAGCTGATCCGCGAGAATCACTTGTGACAGCGAGAATATTGCGGTCTTTTTTTGCAGCAGCTATCAATTCCTTGCAAATAACGTCTCCCGCTTTTGCACTATTACTCATGACTTAACCTCCCGATTTCTGCGTTCAATTCGTCAAGCCCCTGTTGATATTGTTCCGCTGTTGGCACTTTGTGATGCCAACCTGCCTGATTCTCTGCAAAACTAATACCTTTCCCCTTAACCGTGTTGGCTAAAATCAAGCGTGGTTTACCTGATGTATTGTTCGCGGATAGCACATTAACCAAAGCGTCAATATCATTCCCATCAACTTGAATAACATCAAAACCAAATGCCTTGTACTTTTCATCCAATGGTTCACTATTCATGACATCAGTAATTGGCCCACTTATTTGAAGTTTATTGTGATCGATAATGGCGGTTAGATTGTCTAGTTTGAAGCTTCCTGCTGCCATTGCCGCTTCCCAAACAGAGCCTTCCGCTTGTTCACCGTCACCCATCAGGACATAAGTCTGATAACTTTTATGATCAAGTTTTGCTGCCTTAGCAATTCCAACGCCAATTCCGAGACCATGGCCTAAAGAACCAGTGTTCATTTCAATGCCATTGACATGATTTGTTGGGTGCCCGATCAGATCACTTTTAAATTGTGAATAAGTCAATAATTCTGTTTTAGGAAAATAGCCACGTTCGGCAAGAACACTATAAAGGATCTCAACCGCATGTCCCTTTGACTGGATGTACCGATCTCTGTCTGGATCCTGAAAATTCTTAGGATCTTGATGCAACACTTTGAAGTAAAGCGCCGTCAAGATATCTGCGCAAGATAAGTCCGAACCGGTATGGCCGGTTTTAGCCCTGTAAATCGTTTCCCAAGTCGTTTTGCGCATTTCTGCAGCTTTGATTTTCAGTGTGTTCGTATTCAAGAGAAATCCTCCTTTTACTTAATGATGGAATCGATATCGCCGCGTAAATAAGCGTGGACATCTTCTTCAATTGGATCATAAAAATCTGGAGAAACATTTAGGTACTTGCAGGCCTCATAGAGAATAGGCACAACATCATCAGTTACCGCAGCCATGTGATGAATATACGGTCCGTAAACCAGTTTTGTTTCAAATCGATTTAGATTTGCAAACTCTAACCAAACGTAAGTGCCTTGTTCATAGGGACCTTCAACTGCTTTCGCATTACCCATCAGCATTGAGTACTTACCATTATCACCATCAAAACGGCAAAGTGTGTAATGGCCATCTTTAGCTTGAAAACCAACTGAACCGGGGAAATCGAAAACAAAATGGGACGGTGGCAAAGTCGGCCGATTCTTTGCCGTTGAGAATGGGAAAACGCCTAAGTGCTGCATCAATTCACCATTGGGGTTTTCTGGATGACGACAATTAACATCTGCAAAGATTGCTTTGTGTGTTCCTAGGGTTGCGGCTTCGACTAGTAATTCTGAAATCACACCATGAATGTCGGTCTCACACGTGACAGGCATTCCTTCATCTTGAAGTAACGACTCAGACGCATACGGCAGAATACCAATTTCGTCTTGTAGCGCTGTCCAACATTGAATGGCCCCTGCGTTACATCCGTATTGGATCATCTTCCGCTTTAAAGCAACTTTAAGTGCTGCAACCATTTCAAGATCCTTATCACTGATTTGAATATCAGCAACCTCCCTTAAAGTGGCGATTGTGGTGCTGATTTCAGGATCATGATTTGCCTGTAATTCATGAATCTCTTGCACTAACTCAGGTAACGGAATTGGCGAAAGAGAAATATTAAACTTCTCCAACAACTCGCCTTCATTCACCATCGTTGACCAGAAATCAAATGGACGCGGACCAACTTGTAAAATCCGTGTTGCTTTAAAGGTTTTCACGACATTGCAAACCTTAATAAAGTCTTGCACGCCGCGTTCAAATTCTGGATCATCAATATCAACATTTACTAAATAGGTAAATGGCACTTGGAACCGCCGCAATACTTTACCAATAGCGAATAATCCACATTGAGTGTCCCGCAATCGTGAACCATCAGGAGCTGGCGCTTCATCCTTTGGCCCCCAAAGTAAGACAGGTACATTGAATTGTTTAGCTAAACGCGCACACTCATATTCAGTTCCGAAATTTTCGTTAGCAAGAAATAGACCATCAATATTTGCGTCCTTAAACTTCTTGGCTGCCTTGGTCATACCAGCATCATCATATAGCAGACCGTCCGCATTGATATCTTTAATATCAACGTAGTTCACGCCCATATCATTGAGTTTGTCGCGTGTTTTACCAGCAAATTCAATCGCAGCATCCGCAGAAAAAATATTACGTCTAGTTGGTGCAAATCCTAATTTAACCTGATCAAAAACATTTGCCATGTCAGTTACCTCCCAAAATAACGAAAGCGCTTTTATGACTTGAGTATATGTTAAGGACTATTTTTAGTCAACAGTTTAGCTAAATATATTTTAATTTGTTTATTTTAGTTTAGTAGCCTTTTCATTTATGCTAGACTAGTGATACGAATTTCAAAGGAGTTTGTTGCTATGAAAATGGATGATATCGCCCGACTAGCTAACGTTTCCAAGGCAGCGGTCTCAATAGCCCTAAATAACCGGCCAGGTGTCAGTGATGAAACACGGCAGCGTATTTTAGAAATTGCCAAACAGAATAACTATGTTCCTAGTCGCCGTTCGCGTAAATCAGCTGCTAAACCCGTCATTCACTTCATTAGTATCAGTACCGACACGTTAGCCGTTAACCGACCAACTGATCTCCCTTTCTTCGCAAATTTATTAGCTGAAATTTCGATTGTGACGCAAGCGCAAAATACTAGTCTCCAAATCGAGAGTTTAAGTCCAGCGCAAATTTCGGCTTGGGTTGCGTCAGTTGACGAAGACGACAGCAACTACTTCGGAACCATGGTGCTAGCAACTGCCCTAAGTAAATCCGATGTCTTAACATTTACGCGAACATTAAAAAAAGTCCTCATTCTTGATGCGGACTTTCGCGACCTTGCTGTTAATGCAGTTGCAATCGACAATTTTCTCGGCGGCTATAGGGCGGCAAGCGGTATTCTTGACCGTGGTTATACTGATATCGGCTATATTCAAGCTGCAGAAAATTATCCTAACTTTCGTGAACGACAAAATGGCTTTCTTCAACGTTTGAAAGAAGCGAATATCAAACCCAGTCTCGTCAAAAAGGTTCCCTCAATGTCTTTGGATCATAGCGAGACTGATACCGAACTGATCCGTAGCCAACTTCCCTCTGTTTTATTCTGTGACAATGACTATATTGCTATTCGTATCATCAGAGCAGCGCAGCAAAATGGCATCCGAATTCCTCAAGACTTAGCTGTTATGGGATTTGATGATATTGCTGAAAGTAGAGTCGTCACGCCCGAATTGACAACTATTCATGTACCAGTTCACACAATCGCGACCCTCGCAATCAATCGGCTTACCGAGCTTTCAGAAGGCCACTATATTCAATACACGGTTAAGTCTTTAGTTGAGCCGACATTTATTAACCGTCAAACACTCTGATAAACGTCATGGTTATGATAAAACTTCTTGCCAATGTTATGCATCAAAAGAAAAGTCTCGGAACTCCTTCATACTCGCAAGGAATTCCGAGACTTTTCATTTAGTAAACTATCTAAAAGCGTTAACCATTATTCTTCTATGCCTTAGCCGCATGCCCCACCGACTTAGCATTATCCTGCCCATAATAAGCATCCTTACCATGTTTTCGATAATAATGCTTGTCCAACAAATACTGTGGCAAATGCACATCTTGATGCGTCAAGGTTAATGCGTGATAATCCATTTCTGCGACAACTTCCAAGACTTTGGCGTTATAAACCGCCTTAGCTGGGGTCGCTCCCCAGCTGAATGGACCATGTTGGCTGACCAGAACTGCAGGAACTGCGTTGTGATCAATACCGCGATCTTTGAAGGTTTTGACGATGACTTTACCTGTGTTTTCCTCGTAAGCATCTTCAATTTCTTGTTGCGTCAACGCTTCGGAGATGGGCACATCCCCATAAAACGTGTCAGCGGCGGTTGTATTCAGGTTGGGGATATCCATGTGTGCCGAAGCGAACGCAACTGCCCATGGTGAATGGGTATGGACAATCCCACCGATGTCAGGGAACTCATTATAGAGGACGGTGTGTGTCGGCGTGTCGCTTGAAGGGTTCAGTTGCCCTTCTACAACTTCGCCTTGCAGGTTGACGACAACCATGTCATCCGGCGTTAAGTCTTCGTAATCAACGCCAGATGGTTTAATGACGAACAATCCCCTTTCCCGATCAATGCCGGAAACATTGCCCCAAGTAAAAGTAACCAGATCTAATTTTGGCAACTGCATATTTGCTTCGTAGACTTCTTGTTTTAATTGTTCAAGCATGAAAGTTCACTCCTGTTCATTTATTGAATATCGTTATTTGTCAATCACTGACTGACTGCGTTGTTTTCTGATAAATGGTCTATATCAATAAACCCAAATTTAAAACTTAATGTACACAATGACCTGAAAACGCTTTTAACGCCGCCAACTCTGATATAATGGGTTGTAACCACGTGAAGTTAGAAAGGAAGTTTACCCATGCTTAAAGCTATTGCCCTTGATATGGATAACACGTTACTTAATAGTCAAAAAGAAATTAGTGTCACGAATCAAGATGTGCTCCGCTATCTTAGCCGCAAAGGTATACGTGTCATTCTCTGTTCTGGTCGGCCATTTGCCACTTTGAAGCCATTTTTGGATCAGCTTCATTTAACTAAAAATGATGATGTCTGCATTTGTTTCAACGGCGGCTTAGTCCGATTAGTACGGGATCACACCGTCATCAAATCTTCAACGCTGACTAAATCACAAATCCAGCCAGTTTATGATCTCGTTAAGGAAAAAGGTTTCCACTTAGATGTGGTTGCTGAAGATCAGGTGTATTCGTTAACTGAATTTGGTAAATCCAGCTATGAGTCCATGATTCCTAAACAAATGCCATTTACCGATACGACATTTGCTAAGGTGCCAGCCAAATTATCGATTTTTAAAGTGGTCATCGCTGGCGATCCAGAAATGGTTGATACGGCTTCAGAAGCTGCGCAATCACTTGAGGGCGTCACGGTGACAAGATCACGACGTACCTTACTGGAAATCATGCCGCCTAATGTGAATAAGAAGAACGGTTTGAAAGCAGCCCTCAACTTTTATCGCATTCCGCGCGAGCAATTAGCCGCATTTGGCGATGAAGAAAACGATCAAGATATGCTTGACTACGCTGGTATTGGCATCGCCATGGGTAACGCGATTCCTGAAATCAAGAAAATCGCTGATATTACGACGCAATCCAATGATGAAGATGGCGTTGCAAAATTCTTGATTGATTACTTCCAGATCAGTCCAACTGCGATCCACCCATAACTCGTCTAAAGCCACCTTCCATGAGGCGGCTTTTTTCGTGGGCGGCGTTTGTTCATCCGTTCGTCTGTTGTGATCAATAGCTTTCCATGACTACTAAACTACCGGTTCCTGCTCCAACCCAACCCGTTCAAAAAGATCATCAAAAAAATGTTTCGCCTTTTTCACTTCAGCCAGCGGATCATCGGCCTTTTCCGTCCACATCTCAATGGTGAACGCCCCGCCATAATTAAGGCGCTTTAAAGTACGCAGGCAGCCTTCGAAATCAACGGTGCCATCGCCAAACGGTACATCTCGGAACTGACCTTTACTTTCGGCGGTGACTGGCAAGGTGTCTTTTAAATGAACCGAAACAATATTATCAATGCCTCGTTCTAACTCTTGACCGACATTGTTTTCCGGCCAAGCAGTCAGATTGCCGACGTCTGGGTATGCCTGCAACCACGGACTGCGAATTTGCGCCTTGATGTCCTTAATTTTGGTCAAGGCGTTTAGGAAAGGATCATCCATTGTTTCAATATCAAGCATGACTTCTTTAGCCGCAGCATAAGCGACGCCGCGTTTTAAGTTCTCAATGAAGTATTCTCGCGAGGTCACCGTCTTTGATTCGTAATAAACATCATAGCCAGCAAGCTGAATGTTACGAATGCCGAGATCACCGGCTAAATCGATTGCCTTATAAAGCATTTCAAGGCTTTTTTCTCGAATTGCCGGATCAGCCGAGCCAAGTGGGTAGCGACGATGGCCACTGAGCATTAAGGTGTGCAGTCTCACACCGGTTTGCCAACTTGCATCCCGTACTTCTGCTCGCTGTGCTTTCGTCCAATCAAGTCGGGCTAAGCGTTCATCGCTTTCATCAATCGACAATTCCAAAAAGTTGAACCCTAAATCGTGAGCCTGTTGCAACCTCTGCTGCCATGAATCAGTTTTTGGGAGTGCCTTTTCGTAGATTCCTAGTGAATTCAATGTTGTGCCTCCTTAAACGCGTTTGCTGCCCAAGAAACCGGCGCGCACGTCTTGTATTCGCTTTCATAAATACATAATTGCTATTAAAAAGACGGTGGCCTTAGCAAGCCCGCGCTCCAACCCTTTTTTCAGGCTGGACACCGGCTAAGCTAATGGTCACCGCCAGCTTGCTTACTGTCCTATATCACGTTTAATTCGATACCTGAATCACATCAATACCTTGACGGCGCAAGTCGCGGACGACCTTTTCATTCGCAAAGTTATCTGTGATCAAAATATCAACGCCGGTTAAATCTGCAACATGGTAATTGCTTGTGACGCCAACTTTTCGATAATCGGCCACGCAGATCACTTTTTGCTTGGTTCTGGAGATCATCGTGCTGTTGATCTGCGCTTCGTAAATATTTTGGGTTGTCACGCCACCTGCGACGCTAATGCCGTCACAGCCAATCAACGTATAATCTGACTGCATCGTTTCCAGAATCTGCATCGCAACTGTGCCGACCAACGACTCTTTTGGATAGCGAATTTCGCCGCCGGTCAGAATGATGGAGGTTTCTGGATGACGCACGCACTCAGTTGCCTTGATATTGTTTGTGATAATCGTCAGCGGCATGATCGCTAACTGATTGATTGCCCGCCAACACAATGAGCTGGAGTTGACGAAAAGCGTACTATTTTTAACAATATAAGCTGGAACCGCCGCCGCAATCGTATCTTTGATTAATTCGATGCCTGAACGCGATCCGTGATTACTGGCGGTCACCACATTGGTTCTTTCAACCAAACCATGATGCCACTTCACCTGTCCCATGTCTGACAAAGCTTTCAAGTCACGGCGAAGCGTCGTGATCGAAACATTGAATCGTTGGGCCAAGCCCTCAACAGCAACTGGCTCAGACTGGTCCACCGCTGACAAGATCTTTTCCCGGCGTGCCTGCACATTGGCCATTGAATTTTTCACTGTCATCACCTCTCAGCAACGAATTGCCTGCTTGCTTACTTGCCCCAGATGCGGATGATTTCGTTTTGGAAATCCGTTGCTGCTTTTGCAGGATCTGGTGCCTGCGTGATTGCCCGACCAGCGATGAAGGTATAAACGTTCACGCCTTCAAACAGTTTCAAGGTATCCACACTCAAACCGCCAGTCACGGAAACTCGGAAGCCCATATCAACCAGCATCTTAACCTTAGCTAAATCCTTCTCGCCCCATGAGCCACCGGAAAGCAAAGCATCACGACTCTGATGATAAATCGCCTGCGTCACACCAATATCCAGCCACGACTGGGCATCTTCTTTGGTCCAATTACCATACAATTCAATTTGGATCTCTTTAACTTCTTTTTGAGCTGCTTGAATGGTCGGAATCGTTGCCGCACAGATACAGGTCATCCAGTCTGCACCAGCATCGCCCATGTTACGAGCAACGGTTGTCCCTGCATCAGCACATTTCGTATCCGCAATCACGATTTTATCAGGAAAAAGGGCTCGCAATGCGCGAACGGCAATCGTGCCTTCCTGCAAAATCAAGATCGTCCCAGCTTCAACAATATCAACAATGTTCCCAACTGCGCGAACATCTGCCAAAGCACTTTCCAACGTATTATTATCCAATGCCACTTGCAAATTTGGTTTAGCCAAAATGTTCCCCTCCTATTATGCGGCAATCACACGATCTGGTCATGTGTCGCACGCCTTTCCTTGACGTCAAAAGCAGACCGGCCCGTGCCGGCGTCCGATCTGCTTAATGACTCGCTTTATTTCACAAGATCCGTATCTTCACGAACATGCTGTTCTACTTCTTTATCACTCATAACGTTCTTGACGCCAATCACTTGCACGCCTTTACTCTGAGCGTCCTTGAACATGTCGACAAAGTTGGTTGTTGTGAACACCATGTCGTATTGTTTAGCCGTACTCTTGCCTTCTGCCAAGTTGGTATGCTCAATTTGCGTAATCGGAATATTCAACCGTTTAAATGCTTTTTGAACACTGCGCATCATCATTAAACTCGTACCTGAACCATTTGCACACGATACTAAGATCTTCATGGGAAATTTCCTCCTTGTAAGTCAAAGCCTTATTTAGTAGCCTTTTTCTTTGCCATATTTTCTTTATATTGCTCGTAATCCGTTACCATCAAGAAGTAGTTCTTCGGATCGTGACGATATTCGAGTTGTGGGATCAAGACAAGGATCAGAACAACAACCACGATGCCAGCGATGCCGAGAATCTTCATCAAGACGGTGAAGAATGGCCATACAGTGTCCCAGTCGAACATCCCCAGATAGCCGCCAAACTTCGACAAACCAATCCAAGTTGAAATCAATGCTGCACCGAACACTTGAATCAAACCACTGAAGAACGGTAAGATCATGGCTGCTTTGGCACCAGCTCGCCAGTTTGCGAAGACCCCGAATGCGGCATTATCAAAGAACAATGGGATAAACCCAGCGATAATGATAGTTGGTGAATGGAAAATCAGTAAAGCACCAATGGCTAGGAACTGACCTAATGCACCAAACAGGAAGCCGATGGTAACCGCGTTTGGTTCGCCAAATGCGAAGGTTGCGGCCACATCGATACCAGGTACGGAACCTGGCAGCAGACGATCGGAAATCCCGGTAAAACTTTCAGTCAGTTCCCCAACGAAGGTTCGTACCCCAAGTTGCAGGATGGTCAAGTTAACCGCGAACCCAAGGGAAGTGGTCATAATATAGAACAGGAAACTGGCATTTGGTGCTAACCCTGAGGCGCCTTTTGTTGCTGCGAAAACCCCAACGAAGTACGATTTACCCAGAATCAACATGATGATGCCGAAGAAGAACAGCATCAGAATGCCGGTCGCAACCATGTTTTCGTTAAAGATCTTGAGGAAACCAGGCAATTCAATATCCTCAAGACGACGTGCCTTTTTCTTCGCTTTTACTTCACGAGCCTTAAACTTGTCAGCCAGCCAAGAAACAAAGGCAATCCCAAACATTTGTTGATGGGCAACGGCAAACCCGCCGCCATCGGTCAAATCCTGCGTATAACGAACGGTCATGTTTGAACCAACTGCCCAGTACAGGCCTAAAACAACACCCATGACCAGCAGCACTTCAATCCGACCCATCTTCGGGAAACAGAAAAGTAGAATCCAGAAAGCCGTTGCAGCTTGTTGCACTTGGACATTACCAGTTGTGAAGACTGCCCGCAACTTCGTCCATTTCTGGAACCGAACTAGCAAAATGTTGAAGACGAACGCGAACAGCAGCAACAGCATGACATCGCCAAACGTTCGACCAAACGTCTTTTCCAAACCTTCAGTAACCGCGTTTTGCCCAAAATATGGATCAATAACGGTAGCGGTTAAATTAAAGCGATCTTTCAAGCCGGTCAGGATCGGTCGGAAGCTGTTAACCAAGCCGCCAGACCCAACCATCAAGATCATGTAGCCAATAACCGCCTTTAGAAACCCAGCGATTGATTCATATAATGGCTTGCGTTCCAAAATATATCCGAGTAAAACGATAAACCCAATCATGTAGGCTGGTTGCGTCAGAATATTCGACGCAAAGTAGTCCCATATTTTAACTAGAAAATCTAGAATTTGCTGCATGATTTCTTACCTTTCCCCTTCAACTCCCCGCATCGATGAGTGCTTTAAAATCATCAACACTATTGACGGCCAACAGTTTATCGATCAGACCTTCCGTCATTAACATGTCGGAAAGGTCGCCAATGTTTTGCAAGTGTTGCTTCGGATCTTTTGCAGCTAAGGTAAAGAACAGCTGTGCCTGCTTATCAGGGTCGTCTGAATCGAAAATGACAGGCTCAGGGAATTTCGCAAACCCGATCGCCGTCCCCAAAACATTCTCACTTTCAGCCATCGCATGCGGCATGGCCACGCCAGGCACGATCACGATGTATGGCCCGTTCTTCTCAACGTTAGCAATAATTTCGTTAATATACCCCGGCAGGATATACTTGTGTTCGATCAGCTTTCCCGCGGCTTGTTGCAAGGCGTCACGCCAATCCTTAGCAGGTTCTGGTCGAATATCAACGAGATCTTTATCTAAAAAGTCTTTCAGTAACATAGTTGATTCACCTCTCTTAAACGCGTTCGCAGTCGCAGAAACCTCCACATAAGGACCTAAGTCGCAATGGCCAAAGCCCGGCCATCACGCCTGAGGCCGCTTATGCTCCGGTTTCTAAGCGCTCCTGCTCACGCTCTCTATAGGAATGCAGGGAACGGTGTGTCGTTTGGAATTGAGAAAGCATCGTGGAAACCGCGATCATACATGAATTCCATCCGGTCTTTGTCATCTGGGAAGGTGAATTCACCGCCAACTTGCCAAATGAAAGGCTTAAACTTGTATTGCAAACGATCCTTGCGCATTTGCCAGAGCGCTTCAATTTCCTTAGGGTCAGCCATAAAGTTGGTCCAGATATCATAGTGAACAGGAATAATGACTTTGGTGTTCAAAGATTCAGCCATGCGCAAAATATCGATGGAAGTTACCTTGTCCGTGATACCGCGTGGATTTTCACCATAAGCACCCAATGCAACGTCAATCTTATTTTCATTACCATGCTTAGCAAACTGATTGGAGTAATGAGAGTCAGCAGCATGATAAAGATTGCCGCCGGTGGTTTCAAACAGATAGTTAACCGCAATCTTGTTCATATCTTGCGGCATCTTGCCTGCCAACTTCACATTAGGATCGTCTTCGGTGATTAAAGCTGTCCGATCAAATCCTTCAAGTACTTTGACCTTTGTCTTGCCGATAGTAACCACATCGCCAGGTTTAACAACAACCGTCTTTTCTGCCGGAACACCCCAGCCTTGCCAAATCTCACAAACCTTTTCTGGGCCATAGAACTTCGCATCCGGACAATTCTTATTAACAGCAGCAGCCGTATTCACATCCAAATGATCACTATGAATATGACTCACAAACAAAGCATCAACATCTTTAATGGCAAATGGATCAATCACAAACGGTTGATTGCGCAGATTCGGTTGCATTTTCTGCACACCACTCATCCGCATCATCTGATGACCCTTACGCATCATGCCATTCCCATGTGATTGCTTACCAGTGCCGCACCACATATCAACCAAAATGTTGGTATCTTCAGCCGTCTTCAACCAAATACCGGTACAACCCAACCACCACATTGAAAATGTGCCAGGTTTCACCTTTTTGTCAGCAATCTCCTCATTCAACCAAGTCCCCCACTCTGGGAATGTGCTAAGAATCCATTTTTCCCGAGTGATGTTATTGATATTTTTGTCTGCCATGATATTTCCTCCTTAGGCTTTGTTTCTGCTTTCAATTAACATGGTAGATGAACTTGAATGCGCTTACAATACCGGTATATGAACTATATAGGTCTTATATGCCATTTTATGAACTTTATATGCACTTTTACCAACTATCAATTCCCTATTTTATGAATTAGTTCGTATTTTTTTAGTGCTTAAACGCATAAAAAGCATAGCAATATCAATCAACGTTGGAATCAAATCCGACCTCACTTAACCCTCGTCCTGCCCTTATTCCAAAAGTGGCTGTATCAAACTGTCTGACCAACTGTTCACATTAAGTTTTACTTTTCCAACACGTTAAACGCATATGTAACTATTAAGAAAATAGTTTCCATTCGTCTTCAAATTAAGCTCCATTGTCACGTTTCAAGGCAGGCTTTTTTGCACGCAAAAAAACTCAGTAACTTCAAAGTTACTGAGCTTAAAGGAGGTATTAACATTAACTAGTCACATTACCTTATCAACTATGCTTTAAGAGCATGATTCTTGGACTTCGCGCTGTTTTGTCCATAGTACGCATTCTTACCATGCTTCCGATAGTAATGCTTGTCCAACAAATATTGTGGAACATGAACATCTTCATGTGTCAGCGTTAATGCGTGGTAATCAATTTCTGCTACCACTTCAAGCACCTTGGCATTGTAAACCGCCTTTTCTGGTGTAGCTGCCCAGCTGAACGGCCCATGCTGACTAACAATTACGGCAGGAACTGCATTATGATCGATACCGCGATCTTTAAATGTTTTAACAATAACTTTCCCGGTATTCTCTTCGTAGGCATCTTCTATTTCCTGCTTAGTGAGAGCTTCAGAAACCGGAACATTTCCATAAAAAGTATCAGCGGCCGTTGTATTCAGATTTGGTACATCCATATGCGCTGAAGCAAATGCGACTGCCCATGGTGAATGTGTGTGAACAATACCGCCAATGTCAGGGAACTCATTGTAAAGCACAGTATGCGTTGGTGTATCGCTTGAAGGATTTAAATCACCTTCAACAACTTCACCTTGTAGATTAACAACAACCATATCGTCTGGCGTTAGATCTTCGTAGGCAACCCCAGATGGTTTAATGACAAACAATCCTTTTTCACGATCAATTCCTGAGACATTTCCCCAAGTAAAGGTAACCAGCCCTAGTTTTGGCAGTTCCATATTCGCATCGTAAACTTCTTTTTTTAAAGCCTCTAACATTGAATTTTCTTCCTTTCTATAACTGCTTTTCACTTACACCAAGGTTCTTAGGCAATCGATGAATCAACTTTTACAATGACCTTATTGAATTCAATTTCTTTGTTGTACATTTTCTTCAATGTATCTCCGAGCTCGTTCAAATTAATTTCCTGAGAGATCATTGACTTAAAGTCCATTTTTCCTTTACTCATCGCATCGATGACAATGCTCCAAGCTCGTCCTGGGTAAGGCATTGTATAGGACATCCAAGAACCGTGAATATTTAGACCGCCGCGTAAAACATGCTGCTCAAAAACATCTTTTTCAATCGGCAGATTGTCTCCAGAAATACCGACAAAGACAACATTGCCATCCCGCCGAGTAATCTCCAGTGCCTCAATCTCAGTAAATCGAGTACCAGCACAATCAACAGCAACATCCACACCATGCTTAGTAAGTTTTTGGACTTCAGCGACAACATCTTGAGTTTTACCATTAATCGTGTAATCTGCTCCTAATTTCTTTGCTAGTTCTAGTTTATCGTCAAAGATATCAACAGCTATCACGTTGCTTGCGCCGTACAGCTTTGCATTTTGAATAGCAAATTGGCCAATTGAGCCACAACCAAGAATGGCTACTGTATCACCCGCTTGAATATGACCTCGAGCTAGTCCATAACCACTGACCGTTGCAGGCTCAATGCCCGCAGCCGTTTTCAAATCGACCGGGTCAGGCAAATGAAGAACATGCCCCCTTGGTACTCTTACAAATTCAGCAAATCCACCATTACTACCTGTTCCAATCAAGTTATAGTGTTCGCTGAATCCATATAAGCCCATCTTTGTATAAATGGAATCAGGGTTTGGAAGTAGCGGAGCAACTGCGACGTGCTCGCCTTCCTTAAAGCCTTTAATATTGGCACCCATTTTCGCTACTGTGCCACTGAATTCATGACCCATAATCAGCGGATACAGTCTGGCGCCATTTTCTTTTTGACTTCTAGGCAAATCCGAACCACAAACACCTGAATAAGCGACTTTGATCAAGAAATCATCATCGGAAATTTCCGGTACTGGAACGTCCTTATACTGAACATCTCCAGCACTCATCAAAACAGCAGCTTTCATCGTATCAACCATGGTAATATTGACCACCTTTTTAAAATCGTTTCTCTTGTTCAAAATCAATTTGAGAAGTGAATACTCTCTTTATAAATCATCAATTATCTGTGGCTGCTGTGGCATTCTTAGCAGCAGCACGTTCTAGATAAGCGCGGAAGGCATCTTTATTCTTCTGGAAGGCAGCCCACAGAACTAGATAAAGAACAATTGTTAGCCCTATCCAAAAAATGTTTTGGCTTAAGAATGCGTAAAAAATCAAACCAAAGAATGGCTTACCCAAGATATTGAAACTCGTCACCATCAATGCAGCTGTTGGAATTGCGACGCCAATCCCAGAGCTTGCGATATGCGTAAACAATGGCGCTGTTGCAGTACACATATACAACCCCAAGCTGAACCAAATGACTGAATTGATCATGGTTTTAACCATATTCCCATTTGAAAGGGCAATTAAGCCTTCAATCCAATACGGAATCGCCAGTAAATCAATAACTGGTAATACTTTATTTCCTGGTAACAGAATAGCAAGAACGACCATAATCGGAATCAAGAGAATCCCAGTGATGAGCGTTGCAGTTTCGCCAAAACCAACTGGATCGTTAACACCCAAGAACCAAAGACGTGGCTTCTTACCTTCTGCTTGATTTTCAGAGCCTTTTGCTTTATTACTCTTTCGGATAGAACGACTAGCCGCTTGCGAAAGAGGTGCAAAGGCTTGAGCAAAAATACCAGCAATTTTCGGGAAAATTGCCATAATGGCACTCGTAGCAATGGCAACTTGCGTGATTTGGCCCCAAGAGGCTAATTCGCCAAGATGTTTAAAGTTCCCCAATATTCCCAAGAGAAAACCTAAGAAAAAGCCTAGGGAAATTGGCTCTCCCAAGAATCCCAACTTCTCTTGTAAGTACTCTGGGCTGAGTTTAATTTTGTTGATACCAAGCTTGTTCCAAACAGGATCCATCAAAATACCGAAAATTGCCGGTTCCAAATTATGCAAGGCAATGATGGTTGTTCGCGGATAGCCATAATAAGTTGACCAGCGTTGAGCAATTGAATCTGAGAGAAGCAGGCTATACATGTTCAAAAGACACATTAGAAGTAAAGAGAGCCACATGTTCTTTGTCACGTAGAAACACATCGATCCCCATACCATGTATGAGTAGTTGTTCCACAAATCTGAAGGTTGAAAGACATCTGTCCAACGAATTAAAAACAGAACCGTTTGTAAAATGAACGCAACGACTAGGAAAATCATGCCCGCTTGAGTTGAGTAAGCAACCAGCGATGCCCCTTGCCATCCGATATCAAATACCGGCAAGTTGACACCAGTATCGCTAACCATTTTTTTAATAACTTTACTAATAATCGGCGTATAGGAGTTCAATAATAACGTAAATCCAGTCAACCCAACACCAGCATAAAGCGCTGAAAGAAAGGCTTTCTGTGTCTTGACCTTCAATATCAGAGCAATAAAGAACAGAATTACGGGAACGAAGACATTAGCTCCAAAAGTATCGAAGACCAGCTTTACAGTTGTTAGCATTCTTACATCTCCTTCTATATTAGATTCAAAAGCAAATCACAATTGATCGTTTACTTATTACCATCAATAATCTTTGCTACAGTTTTTTTAAGTTCATCCCAAAATTCATCTTCACCGATACCAGTCAACAGTCCTGTTCCGTTTATGACGGGCACACCATATTCGGCCTTCGGTAATGGGCTTGTGTACACGATCAAATCAAACTTACCGCCATCAATTAACTGTTTTGCCTCAGTCGGACGAGCTTCTGTTGCTCTCACTGAGTATCCTTCATCACCCAACTCATCTTGTATCTCGCCAGCAATCATGGAAGATGTAACGGTACCGGAACCACAGACCGCCAACAAATTGATATTTTTACTCATTAGTTTTATCCCCCTAGTGTCTTAATTATTCGGTTTCTTTAACAGTATTGGCCGTCAGCAATTGATAGATTTCATTTGCAGAATTCTCTGCCATAACTTTCTGCATCAAGTCTTGGTTTTGAAAAAGTCGCATTAACTCTCGTAAAATCTTAACTTGTCCTTTTGGATCACTGACTGCGATCATAAACATCATGCTAACCTGCAATGTTTCATCCGGATCAATCATGCTGTGAACTTTAACAGGCTTGTTTAACGTTGCCACCGACACAACTGTTTGAGAAACAAATTCAGCTTCAGTGTGCGGAATGCCAATGTTCATATTTGCAAGAACAAGTCCCGTTGGGAAGTCCTTCTCGCGTGCAATTACTTGATCAGGGTATTCGGGACTCACAAATCCCGCCTTCAAGAGATTCTTAGACATTTTGCGAATCGCCTCGGCATAGCTTTCTGCATCAAGATTTGGATAAATAAACTGTTGCTCGAATTTCAAGTTCATTGGATCCTCTCCTTCTCTCTAAGGTTTGAATCGCCCTTCCCAGTGACTGGCTTAACTTTCAGTGCTGATGCAGGCGAAAGGAAACGCTTTCAACGAGTTCATTGTATTACCTTTGCTTTTTGTTTGCAATAGCATTGCATTTATTTTTTTAGCAAAATATTTGGGCCGTTATAGCTTATATATAGTTTGCAAATTTATGAGCAAATTAATATAAAATTTAAAAAAAGGTTGTTAATTCCCATAAAGTATAAGTTTTTCCCTTTCTTTCGGCCATCCACATAGAATCATAAAATTGGCTATTCATTTTGGAATTTAGTCAATTGTTTGGCAACTCACTAACCGCACGCTGTTTTAAAACTTTTATGCTCAATTTTGCGAATTTTATGTGCATCTTCATTGCAAACGGTTTCTTTTAGCTGTAATATACGATTTGTAAATAACATTATGCAAATACTTTGCAAAGGAGAATGCAAATCATGGACCAGACAATTGAAAAATCAACGGACTATTCGTCTGATGCTTATTTAACCGAAGTCGATAAATACTGGCGCGCTGCAAACTACCTATCAGTTGGGCAACTTTACCTCAAGGCCAATCCGTTATTGAAGCAACCATTAAAGTCATCCGACGTCAAAGTACATCCCATCGGTCATTGGGGTACGATTGCGGGACAAAACTTTATCTATGCACACTTGAATCGAATCATTAACAAATATGGCCTCAATATGTTCTATATCGAAGGCCCTGGTCATGGCGGACAAGTCATGGTATCCAATTCATACTTAGACGGCAGTTATACCGAAATCTATCCTAAAATTGAACAAAACGAGCAGGGTTTACAGCGTCTATTCAAACAATTCTCTTTTCCCGGGGGCGTTGCATCTCATGCTGATCCAAAGACTCCTGGCTCAATTCATGAAGGCGGCGAGCTAGGTTACTCAATCTTGCATGGGGCTGGCGCTGTTTTAGATAATCCAGAGTTAATTGCGGCAGTGGTTGTTGGCGATGGGGAAGCAGAGACTGGCCCATTGGCAACCTCTTGGCAAGTCAATAAGTTCTTAAACCCGATTACTGATGGAACCGTGCTTCCAATACTCAATTTGAACGGGTTTAAGATTGCCAATCCAACTGTTTTAGCTCGCGAGTCACATGAGGAACTCACAGCCTACTTCAAGGGTCTCGGATGGGATCCCCACTTCGTTGAAGGCAATGATCCCGATAAGATGCATATTCTTATGGCAACTGAGATGGATAAGATTGTCGAAGAAATTCAAGGTATCCGTAACAATGCCAAAAATAATCACGATGAGCATCGGCCCGCCTGGCCAATGTTAGTTTTCCGTGCTCCCAAAGGTTGGACAGGGCCAAAAGAATGGGACGGAGAACCAATTGAGGGATCATTCCGGGCTCACCAGATTCCTATTCCGGTTGATCAAAATGATATGCAACATGCTGATAAACTTGTTCAATGGCTCCAGTCTTATAAGCCAAATGAACTGTTTAATGACGATGGCACTTTGAAAGACGATATCAAAGCCATCATTCCTAAAGGCAATAAACGAATGTCTATGAACCCTGTAACCAACGGTGGCTCGCTAGCCAAACATCTAGAAAAACCCAACCCCTCTGACTATGCTTTAGACAATAAAGACCATGGTACAACTGAAGGTCAAGATATGATGGTTCTTGGTGCATATATTCGCGACCTAATCAAATTAAACAGCAATAATCGAAACTTCCGTGGATTTGGCCCTGATGAAACGCTGTCCAATCGGTTAAATAAAGTTTTTGAAGCCACCAAACGTCAGTGGATGGAATCGACAAACCCTCCATATGACGCATTACTGGCTCCACACGGCCGCATTATTGATTCCATGCTATCTGAACATATGGATGAAGGCTTGCTTGAGGGGTATACTCTGACCGGAAGATATGGCTTTTTTGCCAGCTATGAATCCTTCTTGCGGGTGGTTGACTCTATGCTTACTCAGCATTTCAAGTGGCTGCGAAATGCTCATGAAGAAGCATCATGGCGGGCTGATATTCCTTCATTAAACGTTATTGCTTCATCAACAGCATTCCAACAAGATCATAATGGCTATTCCCATCAGGATCCTGGCGTCATTAGTCATTTGGCAGAAAAGAAGACCGAATATATTCGCGCCTATTTACCTGCAGATGCCAATACCCTAGTCCGCGTTTTCGATAAAACGGTAGATTCGAAACAAACGATCAATCTCATTGTTTCCAGTAAACATCCACGACCACAATGGTTTACCGATACCGAGGCTAGTAACTTAGTCGAAAAAGGTTTAGGTATTATTGACTGGGCAAGTACTGACCAAGGGGTAGAACCGGACTTAGTCATTGCTTCAGCTGGCTCGGAGCCGACACTCGAAAGCTTGGCAGCAATTTCAATCTTGCACAAATCGTTACCTGATTTAAAGATTCGATTCATTAACGTTGTCGACCTCCTAAAGCTTAAGAAAGATGACCCCCGCGGATTGAGTGATGCAGAATTTGACATGTACTTCACTAAGAATAAACCTGTGATCTTTGCTTATCACGGCTACGATGATCTCATCAAAGATATCTTCTTTGATCGTCATAACCATAATGTTCATGTTCATGGCTATCGTGAAGAAGGAGACATCACAACACCTTTCGATATGCGTGTTCGCAACGAGTTGGATCGTTTCCATTTGGTTAAGGAAGCTATCTTGGATGTATCTTCAATCGCCGAAAAAGGTGCACATCTTGATCAACAGATGGACGATATTTTGCAAAAACACCACGATTTTATTCGTGAAGAAGGCACGGATCTTCCCGAAGTAGAACAGTGGCAATGGGAACCATTACGTTAGTTAACCTTGAGAATTAAACTTGAACACAAAATAAAAGAAGCTCTTTGTCATTGAATGCAGGCGTCTGGAATGCTCGCAACGATCCCCGCCCTGACAAAGAAGCTTCTTTTTTGTCTCAATACATTAAAAAAATACAAGGTACTTTCGAAAGAAACCAAGTTCTATTCAAATTATCAGATTGTCTACCCCCATCTGTCTAGCTAAATCTCTATTAATCCCTGGATCAGAAATAATAAAGTCAACGTCATCCAGTTTAAACATGCTAACTAATGAGCTAGCTCCAAACTTGCTGTGATCTGCCAAGACAATACTTGTTCGACAGTGTTGTTTCATCGCTTTAGCTGTTTGAGACTCTTCTAAATAACGGTTGGTGATACCGGAAACATCATTGATCCCGCCACAACCGAAGAACCCAACATCAGCATAGATTGAGTCAATGGCCTGAAGCGCTATGGGACCAGAAACAGAACCCTCATCTCTTCGAACGACCCCTCCAAGCAAAACAATTTGAATGCTTTGCATGACAAGCAGTGTCTGTGCTACAAATGTTGAACTAGTAATAATGGAAAGATCATGTCGTGGATTTTGTTTAAGGGCTTCAGCCACCTCATATGAACTAGTCCCTGAATCAAGGAAAATAGTTGCGCCATCCTTGATATAGGAGAGTGCGCGTTGTGCCATCTTTTGCTTAGCTTGCTGATTGATGGCTTTGCGTTGATCAAACCGAGAAGTCGGATCGTCAACAATAGCTTCAGCGCCACCCCTAACAGCACTGACCAGTCCCTGCTTCGCCAAGCTATAGATGTCCTTACGAATCGTCTCACGTGAAACATCCATCTGTTTACTCAAGGTTGAGATCTTCACATTCCTGTTTTGATTGACTTCGTTTAAAATGGAATGTCTACGTTCATCAATTTCCATGGTTTCACCTCTAAGTCTTTTTTGAAATCAATTGTAAATCGTTTGCAAACTCATTATATATGTTTGCAAACTAATTGCCAAATTTTAAAATGCAAACAACTTGCATTCACGTGTCATGCATGCCATAATTGTCTAGATGTAAGGGCTTTCTAACGCCAACATAAAAGGAGTAATCGTTATGAGCAAGCGTATTAATTTGTTGTCAGTCTGTGGGTCTGGCACTGTTACCTCTTCCATGATTGCTGGCGAAATTACAGATAATCTAAAGGGCGATGGCTATCATGTGATTGCCACAGAAGCGCGACCAACAGAAGCAAAACAATTAGTTGACAGCGGCAATTTTGATTTAATTGTTTTCACTAGTCCATTGCCAAAAGCAGAATATGGTATCCCTGTTATTAACGGAACCGGGTTGTTAACTGGAATAGGTGAAGATGAGTTTTGGGATAAGCTTAAAGCGACCTTGACCGATATGGAAAAGGAAAAAGCTTGATCTCATCCGACTATTTAGAGCGGTACCAACTACCGCTCTTTTTTGATGCTCTCTCCAATGAAAAAGTGGCTAGATATCAACCTCAAGAATAATGTCTCCAAAAAAATACTGATCTCGGTTAGAAGTCGAAATCAGCATTTTGCCTATTTAAAAAGTCGCCCATTCTAAAGTCGTAATCTATAAATTCAATAACTACCATAGAAATGTCATCTCAACCTCGCACCACCAACGGCGCCACCGCCCCAATCAAGTTCGCCGCATTCCGATACTTCGCCGGTTCCACCACTGGTAGACGAATTGTGCGTGCCGAAAGTGAAGTTACCTGCTGATATGCTTCGATGCCATCACGGATTTCCTTAATCACCCGTGGTTGGGCGCTGATGCCGCCGCCAATGATGACTTTTTCGAGATCAAGAACGGTTTGCATGTTGTAGATCATGGCAGCCACACCGCGCGTGAAGGTGCCGAGAATGACGGCGGCTTCGCTGGTGTTGTCAGTTAGTGCTTGAAAAACGCGCTGGCCAATCGGTTGTTCGTGCACACCTAAGGCATCGGCCATCGCATTGATCGTCGCCACTGCTGACAAGCCTGCCGCGGTTTGCTCGCGCATGATCGGGGTTAGGCCATTGGTCACCATGAAACTGGGTTCGCCAGCAACATGATGGCTGCCGTGATAGAGCTGGCCGTTGAGAAAAAGCGATGCGCCAACGCCGGTTCCTAAGACGACCATGGCGCTGTTCATTGTTCCCGCTAAATTGCCGCGCCAATGCTCTGCCAATGCCGCCGCATTACCGTCATTTTCGATTAGGATCGGCACCGTAAGATCGGCGGCTGTAGTCAGTTGTGTGCCCAACACCAATCCTTCTAAAAAAGGCAGTGTGGCACTAGCTTTAACGAGACCTTGCTGCGAATCAATGACCCCCGGCAAAGCCAACCCGATACCCGCGACGTGTGCTTTATGCAGTCGAATCAAACCGGTCAAACTGGCCATGAAATCAGCGAGACTAGCGCGCATGGTCGGCTGCTCACCTTGTTGCGATAGTACACCTGTTGCTGACACTAGACCGTACTTTGTCGTTGTGCCGCCAACATCAATCGCTAAATACTGCATCGCTAACTCCTTTTCACCGAAGTATCTTTTGCAAAAAGTCCAGAACGAAGGCGCGCATCATTCAATCGGTGCTTTGATGCGTTTTTCATAAGCATCGAGCCATTCCTGCGTGATCGGTTCGATCGTTGTGGTCTGGTTAGGACCGGGATGTGCCATGAGGATGACCGGTGCCTGATGGGTCGTGGCCACACTGAAAGTGAATTCGACATTCGTTGCGACTCCCCAGTGACCTGCATGATCCATGGCGATTAGGGAAAATTCGCCTGCTTGACCATAACGACGTTGCAATTTTTCGATAAATGGATAAACGGCTTCGTCGCAGGCTTGTTGCGGTGTGCGACCGGTACCCATCAAACGGACAATTTCATAGGAAAGACAGCCCTTCATAATGTCTTCACCCAATCCGGTTGCGGCGGCACCGCCGATTTCACTGTCCACATAGAAACCGGAGCCGGATAACGGTGAATCGCCAACTCGGCCAGGCCGCTTCATGAAAAGACCTGACGTTGATGTGGCCGCCGCCATGGAGCCGGTTGGCGTTAACGTGATGGCGCCGACTGTATCGTGGCCGTCATAAGGTTTGACCTTGGCATCAGCGATTTCCGCTCGTCGTTTTTCCCAGCGTTTTTTTGCCCGTTCCGTCAACATGTTCCGCATTTCAAAACCGTTGAGTTGGGCGTATTGCGTGGCGCCTTCGCCGACCCGAAAGCTGTTGTAATGCTCGTGACTGAGTGCTCGGGCCACAGATACCGCATGAAACACATTGTGAATGCCAGCGACCGCGCCTTGTGCCAGCGTGTCCCCATCCATGAAAGCTGCATCCATCTCGACGACGCCATTTTCATTCGGCAACCCGCCATACCCAACGGATTTGTAATATGGATAAGCCTCCACCATTTTGATCAGTTCTTCGACAGCATCGCCTGCGCTGCCTTTGCTTTGTAAAATTTGACTGGCTTTCTTCACGCCGTCGTGGGCCATTCGCCAAGTTGCGATGGCGCCCCATGTTTCGTTGCTCATCTACTCATCCCTCCTAAACGTGTTCGCAGGCGCAGAAACCTGCACATAAGGACCTTGGGCACAATAGTCAAAAATCGACCATCGTAACCGAGCCCGCTTATGCCCCGGTTTCTAACCGGGTTGGATCACGCTCTGTCAAGCCGATCATCGCATCCATAAAAATCATCATATTTAACTTGAGATCAGCTTCATCCATCCACTCATTTTCTTTATGCGCGATCCCTTTCTGTCCTGGGAAAGATGGGCCAAATGCTATGATGTTTGGCATTTCTCGGGCATAGGTTGCGCCAGTAGTGGTAACCGGTGTGCCATCATTCCCGGTCATTTTTTCATATGCCTGCGTGAGTTGCGCAATTCGTGGGTCATGTTTGTCATGCAACACGCTAGGCATACTGCGCACAATCGTGATTTGGCTGCCAGCTGGCACGGCAGCCGCCAATGCCTTGCTGACATCGGCTTCGTGATAGGTCACTGGATAGCGCATTGCTAAGCCTAAAGTCATCGCATCATCTGTTTTTTGCAGGCTATAAGGGGTCACGATCAACCGGCCACTGTCAGCATCTTCAAACGCCATGCCCAGCCCTTCGCCGAAATGTTTTTCAGCCAGTGAATCAATGAGCCACTGGCAATAGCTTGCTAGTTCGCCGGTGACCAGTTGTTCCGTCACGAGCTTTTTAGCCAGTTCCGTGATCGCATTGACGCCTTTTTCCGGGGCATTAGTCGGCACGCGGATGCCGTTAGCGGTGATTGGTTGGCCATTAACGGCCATCGTGAGTTTATCAGGTACATGGTCGCGCGCTTGGTCGCCTGTAATGGCGCCGATCTGTTTGATTGAGGCAGGCGCAATTGGGGTAGTGATGCGGTAATTCACAATGCCGCGTTCACCATAAACGACGGGGAACTTACAATCGGGCGTAAAGCCAAACTCAGGCGGCGCTTCACTGGCAAGATACAGTGGGACATCGCTTGACCCGCTTTCTTCGTCAGACCCGAAAATCAGTCGAATGGTCTTTTGCGGTTGAAAACCGGCATCCTTCAGCAACTTCATACCGATCAAGCAGGCGATGCTGGGTCCTTTATTGTCCAACACGCCCCGACCGTATAGTCGACCGTCTTTTTCCGATAGTGCATAGGGCGGAAAGTGCCAGTCTGCATCCCCTGCAGGCACAACATCTAAGTGCCCGACAATTCCGATATAGTGCTGATCGTCCTCACCCCATTGCACGTATGCCATGGCATCATTGACGACCGCCGTTTTGAAGCCATAGGCCGCGCCGAGCTGCGCGACCGCCGTTAAAACTGCTCGCGGCCCTGAACCAAACGGCGCGTGCTCCGCTTGTTGACCGCGGACACTTTTGACGGCCATCACTTGGCGTAAAGCCGCGAGGAACTCGTCGCGGTGCGTATCGTACATGGCTGCTAAGGTTGCTTTTTCCATCACTCTGCCTCCCAAACGCGTTCCCTGATGCAGAAACGGCCACATAAACATCTCAAGTCTAAATGACCACTTAGATTCCGCTTTCTAACCGCACCAGCGCAAGCGCTTTGCGATTAGTGCGTATCGCGAGTTAACGTCGACTTAAACGAGTATTTATCGGCTCGATAATACGACGTGTCGAATAGAATTGGCTTGGCATCTGCCGTATAGGTGACCGAATGAACGCGCAACAACGGATCGCCTTTTTTGCCATGCAAGAGTTTGGCCATTTTTTTATCCATCAACATGGCTTCGACTTCTTGATGCGAATACGCAATTGCCACGCGTTTTTCCAGAAGTGCAAATAGCGATCCTTCAAAATCGTGGGGCTTTAATCCGGCGACATATTCATGGCAGATCGCCACATGTTCGACGGTCATTGGTTCCTCATCCCAGAAGCGGCGCCGCACTAACATGTCGATTTCTTTGTTAACACGGGTATCTAGTGCTAAAACGCGGCTGATTTCTTCAGGAACGGGATCAAGCGGGCCGAAGCTGATGACTTCGGTGCGACTTTTTTTCCCATACGCTTTAGCTGCTTCTGTAAAACCTTGCAACCCTAGTCGACCGCTTTCCACCTTGTCAGAGTATGTCATGACATACGTGCCTTTACCCGGCGATTTCACCAGCAATTGCTGCCGTATCAATAAGTCAATGGCTTTGCGAACCGTTAACCGGCTAACGTCAAACTCTTTTGCCAGATCGTACTCAGATGGCAAGCGCTGGCTCGTTGTATAAACGCCATCACGAACGCGGCGGCTTAACGCGTTTGCGACATCTTCAAATTTTGCCATTCATTTGGCCTCCGTTTCACATGCCATTTGCAAGTGATCAAATAGTGCAATGATCCGCTTACCAACTTCAGCGTAATCATGCGTTGGTAGATTGGCCAGCGACACGCGGACTGACCAAGTGTCACTGCCAAACGGACTCGTTTTTAATAACATCAGGTGTTGCTGCTGCGCTAAGGCGACTAGCAAGCGAGTCGTTGTCCAGTGTTGCTTTAAGTAGCGGGCAAAAACAGCACCATATCGCTGTGTGCCCCACGCCAGCAAGTCAATATCACAATAATACGCTGTATCACGCGCCGGTGCTGGCCGAGTGAGCCCAAGCGTCGAAAAAAGCTGCTGTTCTCTAGCGCGGCAAGTCGCAACTACTTCGTCTTTATAAGCCTGCCCTTCGTCCATCAAACCATAAAGGCTGAATAGGGCAATCATCACTTGTTGAACGGTTGACAATCCCGCGGCATGGTTCAAGGCGATATCGCGAGAGTCGGCCACGATGCGGTCAATAAACGAAACCGTCGTACTTTCGCTAGCAATCGACTGATAGCGGGCGGAAACCTTTGCTTTAACTGCTTTGGGCAGCTGATCAATCAATTCATCGAAAACGTTGTCCTTCGCTAACGCAATCGCGCCGACCCGCCAACCGGTTGCACCAAAATATTTTGAAAATGAATAAAGGCAGGCTGTGTTATGCGGTAGAGCGGCAAACAAGGATAAGAAGTGCGGTACAAATGTCCCATAAACATCATCGGTAAGAATCATCAGGTCTGGCCGATCTGTATTAACGATCGCTTCGATCTGCGAAATATTTTCCAATCCCATTGCATTAGCAGTCGGATTACTTGGATTAACCACGAATGCTGCTTTCACTTTTGGATCGCGCAGTTTTTCAATCTCGGCTTGTGGGTAAACATAACTGGCGCGGTCGCCAGTCGTCACGCGTTGTGCCTTAATCCGAACCACATCAAATGCATAGTGAGGTAACTTTGGAATCTCAAGGTATGGCGCGAATGTTGGCAGCAGCAAGGCAATACGATCCCCTGCTGCTAATAAGCCGGTATGCATCAAGGTATCGAACAGGTAGCAAATGCCTGCCGTTCCGCCTTCCACTGGAAAAACATCCAGCGGCACTTGCCGATCATCGAACAACTCTCGAATCATGTAAGCTTTTAGCGGCTGTTCGCAAACAGAAAGGCACCGGACCGGGGCAGGATAATTGTCACCAATCACCGCATCGCACGCTGCACTCACCCAAGCAGCTGGCGTCATACCTAGTAGCTGTTGATCTGCCTGACATATCCAGTTCAAGAAATCGGCTCCGGGGCCGGGGTGCGTCGTCAAGAAAGTTTGTAGTCGACCCATTCGTTCTGGCGCGGCCTTGATCTGTTTGCCAACTAAAGCCGAGGACGACTTCCGAGTTTCCTGAACGGCGAACTGTCCTAATAGAAAGAATGCCTCCCGCGGCACTGGGGCGGTCCAGTTTGGATTGCCGCGACCAGCATTGAGGATCGGGGCATCAGGTGCTGACTGAATTTGCTTTTCCAAGTACAAACTAAGCTCAAATGGGCTGAGTGCATCGATCGAGATGGTCAAGGATAATACGCTCCTTTTTGTGATCTATACTTTTTAGTATATACTATTCGATCTGCTTTCAAATTGCAACCGATTTCCGCAATTTCTTTTTGAGCCAAATGCCGTGATGTGTCAGGCTTCAAGCGAGACGTTCAGAAAAATGTATGCCCTTTCAAATTTTGCTTGTTTTTCCAACAACTACCGTTTATGATGTGTATGTACCAAGTAGTATATACTAAGACCCTCGCTGTCGATACCAGTTTCTTTTCGTTTTTGTTAGCAGAAAAAAGGCAGTTGTCGGCTTTACGATCGGCTGCTTTTCCCTGCCAAAATATGTGGAAGTAAGCAAAATTAAATAAAGGAAGTGTGTCATCATCTACCCCTGTCCACGAAGACAAGCGTTCGCCAATGTTAGCGCTTGGCATCTTGTCGATTTCGTTCCTGATGTCTGTCAGCAACGCCGTCTCTGGTACGATCCCGCTGATGGAGAAATATTTCTCTGATGTCTCGCGCGCCAATGTCGAACTGCTGATCGTGATTCCGACTGGCGGTGTGTTGTTGGGTACGGTTATCAGTGGTCTGGTCTCCAATCTACTCGGAAAAAAGTACACGGTTATTGCTGGGCTATCCATTTCACTCGTTTTTGGGATCATTCCTGCCTTCATCTTTAATTATCCAGCGATTTTGATTTCGCGGGCAATGTTCGGGGTTGGCATGGGGATTTTCACGCCACTAAGCGTTTCCTATATCACGGATCTTTTCCCTGAAGAGACACGTAATCGCCTGTTAGGCTGGCGTAATTCAGTTGGGGCGATCGGCGATTCCATCATGCTTTTCATCGCTGGCTTTCTGATCAACATCAGTTGGCACACAACCTACTTGGTTTTCCTGTTCCTATTAGTCCCAATCCTCTTGGTGATGTTCTTCGTACCAAAGCATTACGACAACATTGTTTCTGAAGATGGCAAGGAAGTTGAAGAAGACGTTAAGGTAAAACCGACGACCAATTTCGGTGTTATCCAGCTCGCGTTTATTTTCCTCCTTGTCTGCTTATTCTATTCCGCGATCTCACTAAAACTGGCGAGCTACGTTGTCAACAATCACATTGGCAGTGCGGCAGCCGCCACGCGGATCTTCGGTTTCCTCGTCCTTTGCTCAATCTTCTCAGGGCTGATTTTTGAAAAAATCGCTAAATGGTTCGGCAAGTATACGGTCACCATTTTCTATATCATCACTGCGATTTCGATGATTGTCATGTCCTTCACCACTTCCATTCCGGTGCTGTTGGTGCTGGTGCTGGCGGCAGGCTTCTGCAATGGCATCATCAACCCGGCACTAACCGCTCGAATGGTGCACTATTCGCCAAAAGGTTCTATGAATTTCACGACATCCATCATCATTATTGGCATCAACATCGGCTTTCTGATCGCCCCTTATTTCTTCCAATTCTTCGGTGAAATGATTGGCAATGCAGGCCCAGCCAATATGATTCTGTGGAGCGGCATCTTCTATGTTCTGTTAGCTGTCTATGACCTTGTCGTTGTTAAAAAAGACAAATTGACCATTTAGTCAGAGCGTGAGCAGGCCCGGTTAGAAACCGGAGCATAAGTGGGCTCCAGCATAAATGGCTGGACTTTGGCCATTTATGCTGGAGGTCCTTATGTGCAGGTTTCTGGGCCTGCGAGCGCGTTTTAAGATAGCGTGACCCATCATAACGCGCTCCCCGGCGCAGCAACCGCGCTGGCTCGCGTTCACTTTTCAAAGGAGAAGAATTCATGAATGACAATGTAGCATGGTTTAAACAAGCGAAGTACGGCATGATGATCCATTGGGGCCTCTATTCACTGCTAGCTGGTGAATATCGTGGCGAATCTTCCAGCGCTTATGCAGAATGGATTCAGTCAAAATTTCAGATTCCTAATGCTGAGTATGGCAACTTGGCAACCGCCTTCAATCCGCTGTACTTTGATGCCAAAAAAATCGTCGCACTCGCTAAGCAATGCGGCATGCAGTATCTGGTGGTAACAACTAAACACCACGATGGCTTTGCCATGTATCACTCCAAGGTCGATGCTTATAACGTTTATGACGCCACGCCATTTCACCGTGATATCATCGGTGAGCTGGCAGAAGCCTGTCAAAAAGCCGGGCTCAAGTTTGGCCTGTATTACTCACAAGACCTCGACTGGCACGATCCGAACGGCGGCGGCTACAAGTCGAACGATATCGAAACCGCTGGCACGACTTGGGATAATAGTTGGGACTTCCCTGACGAAGATCAAAAAAACTTCGATCTTTGTTTCGAAAATAAGATCCTGCCGCAAATCAAGGAAATCATGTCGAATTACGGTGACATTGCAACAGCGTGGTTCGATGTCCCAATGACCCTGTCTGAAGCGCAAAGTCAGACCATTTACGACACCGTCCGCGAGTTGCAACCAAACTGCTTAATCAACTCACGTTTAGGCAATGGCAAATACGACTTCGTTTCCCTAGGCGACAACGAGATCCCGAAAAACAAAGAAGACATGAACAAGACCGACGTTGACTACAACGAAATTACTGGCTTCAAGCCTTCGCCACTAGGTCTCTACGAAACTGCCGGCACCATTAATGATTCTTGGGGCTTCTCGTACCACGACCAGAATTGGAAAACACCACGTACCCTTTATCGCTATAAGCAACACCTCAACGATTTTGGCATCAATTATCTGCTGAACGTTGGTCTCGATCCACTGGGTCGTGTACCAATGATGGCAGAGGAGAATCTGCTGGCGGCTAAGGCTTTGGAAGATGACGCTAACCGGTAGAAAATAAAAAAGACTGATTCAGCGGAATGGCTAACCTGAATCAGTCTTTTTTGCATACTATAGTCTATTATTGTATTTTCTTAACCAAAAACTGATCCATCAAACTATGCTGCGCTGTGATCAGTGGTCCAGGCAACTCATTGAACCCAAACTCCTGATACACATGCACTGCTGTCGCCAGTGTGTGGTAAGTTTCGAGATAAACTGATCGATACCCGACTTGCTGGGCATATGCCAGTGCATGGCGCAACAAGCGTTTGCCTAGCCCATGGCCTTGAAGCTTGCCATGGACATAAAACTTCTGGAGTTCAGCCACCTTGTGAGCGGGATCATATTCCGCAATACCAACACCGCCAAGAATTTGACCCTCGCGTTCTGCAACAAAGTATTGGCGATTGGGCTTGGCGGCATAGAATTCGCTTAGATGATCAAGTCCTGTGTCAAAATAGACAGTGCCAGGCTTATCTAGGTCGGCCGCCTTCAAGCATTCGCGAATCAACGCAGCCACCTGTGCATCATCGGCAGGCGTGATTGGTCGAATTTCTTCATTGTTCGTTGTTGTCATGGACATACCGCCCTTCAGAGGTTTAGTTGAAAGCATAGTATTTTGACTAAAAAATGCAAGTGTTAGTTTTGAGGACTCTGATTGACTCTGAAAAGAGATGCCACATGCACCTTTACAATATGCGATCTACACACAGTTTGTCACATTGTCGTTAGTTGCCTGACGCGTCTTTTCTTGTCTGCCATTCTGTGACCTCCGCCATTCATTACAAACAAGCATATTGTCAGTAGCCATTGTCGAAGTTTTAATTTCGTGCTCCATAACTGATTCGGAAGCTAGCAAAAATGTTAATATTTTTAATTGCAAAATATGTCGTCACGACCTATACTACTATGTGTCGTTTCGACATATGGAGGTCATGATGTACGAGTTATCAATTTTAGGAGCACTCATGTCGCGTGACATGTCTGGCTATAAACTGCGTCAAGTTCTTGGCAGTAATCTCGTTCCCCGCCGCGAGATTTCCAATGGGGTGATGTATCCAGTGTTGCAACAGTTACAGCACAAAGGATACATCACCATGTCGTTGGCTGAAAACAGTCCTCGTCATGAGAAAGTCGCTCACATTACAGACATTGGTCAGAAGCATTTCTATGCACTAATGGCTGCTCCAGTACCAGTGGATGCAAAACGAGAATCAGTTTACCTATTCAAATTTCGGTCATTGGCCGCTGTCGACTTTGCGGAACAGTTGCAGATTCTAACTGAGTATGAAAACGTCAATGACCAAGACTTGAATGTGTACACGACCCTAAAAAAACATTTGCAGCAACACACCAAACCGGGGAAAAGCGATCCCGCGTTGCTCAAGAGTACGATCAACACCCTTGAGCTAAACATTGCACTTTGCCAGACGAAAAAACAGTGGGTAGCACAAACACGCACTCGCATTGTGCAACAGCAAACCACTGAAGGAGGCATGCATCATGCCTAATGCAACTATGATCACGACACCGAAGAGACATCAGTGGCTGGCATTGACCGCGATGAGCATGGGTGTCTTTATGGGATTACTTGACGTCACTGTTGTCAATGTGGCGTTACCCACGATGGTCAACGACTTCAACACGAACTTCACGAATCTCCAGTGGGTGCTCAACGCCTACACGCTCGTTTATGCCGTGTCATTGTTAATCATGTCTAAACTCGGTGACATGTACGGGCGCAAAAAAGTATTCCTTGGTTCATTGATTTTGTTCGTGCTGGCTTCGGCGGTTAATGGTATGGCCAGTAGCCTAATCGTCTTGGATATTGGCCGAGGCATTCAGGCTATTGGCGGCGCCGGGATGAATTCACTCTCCATGGCGCTCGTCGCCTCGAACTTTTCAGGCAATAAACGAGGTGTTGCACTTGGTATCCTTGGCTCCGTTATTGGTATGTCCACCGCATCGGGTCCACTAATTGGCGGTTTCCTAGTCGAAAATTTCGGGTGGCCGTCTATCTTTTATGTCAATGTGCCTGTCGGTATTGTCGCTGTCATCATGACGCTGACGTTTGTTAATGAAACACCAAGTTATGGTCAACACGAACGCATTGATTTTGCTGGCATGCTTTTTTCCGGTCTCGGTCTTTTTTCTTTAATTTACGGTTTGATTATCAAGGAGGGACATCCCCACTGGTCATGGATGGACGTCCGGATCGGTGGTTGGATCATTGCGGGTTTCATTTTGATAGCACTTTTCATCTGGACCGAAAGCAGAGTCCAACAGCCCATGATGAGTCTTAACTTCTTCAAACAGCGTCACTTTGTCGGCACCATATTTGTGGCTTTTGCACTCGGCGCAAGTCTCTACTCTTTCAATACCTTCTTGACAGCGTTGATGCAAAACTACATTGGCTACTCCGCACTCCAGACCGGTGTTCGGCAACTAACGATCAGTGGCTGGTCATTAGTCCTTGGCCCGATAAGTGGTTATCTTGGTACGCGATTCTCAAAAAAACGTATGATCAGCGCATCATTATTAGTTGGCGCATGCGGTTTTTTGGTCATGTTGAATGCGATGGGACCACGGGTCAGTTTTATGGATCTGATGCCCGGCCTGCTCATGATTGGATTCACTAACGGGATCGTTAGCCCATTGATCAACACGGTTGGAATGGAAGGCGTCGCCCCGCAACAAATGGGGATGGCTTCGGGCTTATTGAATATTTTCCGTCAACTCGGGATCGTGATTGGCGTCGTTGGGTTTGGTTTGATGCAGGCAACCCAATACGAAAACTATCTGAATACGCATATCCACACCGTGGGGATGCCGAGTCAAATGACAACCGGTATTCACGCTGCCCTCATTAAGGCAGGTCCATTCTCAGGGCACACAATCGCATGGTCAAAACGTCTAACAGAAACACCATTCGCCCAGAAATTACAAAGCGTTGTGGTGCACGCATACGACAACGGCATGGCTGCAGTATTGATTGCAGCGCTTGTCGTGATATTAATTGGCAGTTTGGCGGCCGCAGTGTTGATGCGAAAAGAATCACATGCTGACGTGCACGCATAGGCATCACTGACCACCCCCGCACCAGACAAAAAAATAAGAAAAACAAAATGGGATGCCGGCGAATACTTGCCAGCATCCCATTTTATCGCAACTAACGGCTTGGGCAATGCTTTTTGGTTATCCGGCACACATCGTCTGCCCCAGTCTGTACTTCAGACATGGGGCTTCACAAATGCCAATGTTTCCCGTGAAACATTGGCCCTTGTGAATTGACGGACTGGGCATGCTTGCGCCAGTTGATTATTCATCCGCTCTCATGCCCTCGCCCATAGCCAATATATTTTTCAACAATCGTAGTTCATCGCGAATCGGAATCCCATTATCAGCAACTGCGGGAATTTGTGGTTTTATTTTTCGAGATTGATCGACCGCTTCGGGAAAAAGCTGCGTCAGCCGATACCCACGCCGTTGATAAAATCCTAATGCATGCAGATTATCGTTTGTTGTGATTAACTCAACACCTGTTTTGTGGCTAAGCACCGCAGTCGTTTCAACTTTTTGAAGCAAAGCGGATCCAATACCTTGATTCGCACGCAAACTGTCTAGAGAAATGACCTCAAGCGTGTTTCCTCGATCGAGATAGGTGATCATACCTAAGATGTTTTGCTCATCAATCGCCACAAATCCAGGAAGTTCATTCAGATGATACACGATCCCACTCAGAACCATATCATCGCTACCCCAGAGCTCTTTAAATAATTTAGTTGTCGCCGATCGCCATCGATCAATCGGTTCTAGTTTCATGAAATCCTCCTATCATGAACGATCAAGAAATTTTTAATTGTGTCATTGATCTAACTAGATCACAGCGTATAATTAGCGCATCAATAAAGTCCCGATGAAATGAGGAAATTGCTATGTTAAAAGATGGACTTGTCGTGATTGATGTTCAGTATGGGTTAAGCGCCGCCCACCATTACAAGCAACTGTTAGCAAATATCAATCAGCGTATAGACGCTTATCACGCTGCTGATCATCCAATTATTTTTATGCAACATACTGATGAGAGCATGCCATATAACGGCCATGATTGGCAACTCGATACACAGCTACATCGTGCACCATCTGATCGGGTCATTCTAAAGTATCATTCTGATTCCTTTTTCCAAACCGGTTTGGCTGCCACATTGCACGGCCTGCACGTGCAAACCATTGAAGTCGCCGGTCTGCAAACGGAGTACTGTATCGATACCGCGATCCGCGTCGGCCATGATCTCGGCTTCAAGGCGGCGACGATCCATGGCTTGAATTCGACCTTTGATACGCCCGATCTTTCAGCACAGCAAATCATCGCGCATCACGAAGGTATTTGGGATGGTTCGTTTGCTGAAGTTGTTCGGGATGAAAGCGTCAAACTCTAGATCAGTTAGTCTTCCAAAATTTTGCACCTTACGCCACCCACTCCTCATGGTATTTTTCTCAACATAACTCATCAAAAAATCATTGTGAATCGTTGTTCATTTGTTTGACCACGACTACCATCCGGGTTTACAATTCGGTCGAGTTTGAAATGTATCCGTTTTCTTAACTGCAGTTCATTACTTTCAATATTTGAATTGGAAGAAGGTATGACCATGAAAGCCTTATACAAAGGGCGCCCTGCCTACGTTTGGGAGATCAGCAAAACCGGTGAGCGGCCCGACTGGATAGAAGAAGCTTTATCAAAGAACAATATTTATTGGTTAGATAATCGCGTCCGTATTCTCATGACCGCATTAAGGCCACCAGTGGTTAAAAAGCTAAAGATGGGCGAAGGTGGCACGATTGGTGGTGGCGTTGACGCACTTGGTGTCTACGCATATGGCTACGTGGGCGATTTTTTGGATGCAACTAACCAGCGCGTAGTATCGAAAGAAAGATTTTTGAAACATTATCAAATTCTAGGGGTATAAAGACTGAACTATTACGCTATCTCACTATCATCATCACTTTCAATGTTTGAGGTGAAAGAAGGCATTACCATGAAAGCCTTATACAAAGGCAATCCAGTTGACGTTTGGGAAATCAACAAAACTGGTGCGCGTCCTGACTGGGTCAAAGAGGCTTTTGACGAAAATTATCTATATTGGCTAGACGATCATCTTCGGATTTTAATGAGTGGCTTGAATCCTTCATTGGCGACAAATTTGAAAATAGGCGCTGTGGGAACAATTGGCGGAGGATTTGCTGGCTATGGTATGTATGCAATAGGTTATCCAGGCGACTTCTTAGATGTGACCAACCACCGTGTCGTTTCTAAGAAAAAGTTTCTGAAACATTATCAAGTTCAGAAACCCTAAAAATTGAGCAGCGCCACTTTCAACGTCAAAACGATCGCATCACCAGTCTTGTGCTAATATGATGCGATCGTTTTCTATTCTTGTGTTTTGGTTTGTTGGTAACAAATGAAGCAGGTTGCTGTCTCCATAAAACGCCTTGTACCTAGTAGGCTTTAAGGTTCAAACCCGGAGAAGATACAAGACTTTTTCAGTATGCAAACCACTTATTAATTTTCATCAGCCTTTTTTACAGCATGTGCCATCAGCAAATAAATTAGTTCGCACAGTATGACGATTAAAACAGCTGCACCAAGGACAGCGAGTGCTGCTAATCGCGAACGATCGGTTTCAACGTACCCACTGCCATCAACGCGGCGAATGAGAATCATGACCGCTATTGGCACTGCAAATAAGGCAAGTAACCCATTGATGAGCCAGATACCTTTATGTTTCATATGAACAGCCCCCTTACACAGATTAAGTTGGGCGACTGCGAATCTTTTTGATCAGTGCAGTGCCCGCTATGGGAATCAGCAATGTAACGGCGGCAGCCAAATAAATTAACTGCAGACCAAAGTCCATTTTGAACAAATTCAACCCTGCAGCAACGATAAAGGTAACTGCCAATAAACTGCATGCCCACCTTATCGTTCGTAGGTGCATGTATCGCTGCCACCAGCTAACGAGTAACCACGCCAGCGCGATGACCACAACGTCGGAAAGCACCAGCATCTCAGGTAGCGCGACAAATCCAAGCCGCCCCATCAATATGATGGCTAATGCTGGGCCGAGCCAAGTGATCGGTCGTTGATCATCAGCGCATGGGACTGATTGCTGATGAAGGAGGTCATCTACCGTTAGCTGATAATAACTGGCCAATCGACAAATCGTCTGCAAGTCTGGCTGGTTACGACCAGTTTCCCAACTCGAAACAGTTTTACGGGAAACAAATAACTGATCAGCTAGCTGTGATTGGGTCACGCCGCGCGCTGTTCGCAACTGCTTGAGTCGGCCACCTAAGCTTAAATCGCTCATCGCTGTTTCCTCCTTTACCGTAAGCTATCTGTTCAAAGAAGCCTAGCTATTATCTCTAGCATCCTTGATTTGGCGGGGGCTTAGTAAGAGTATCGTCAACTTTTTTGGTCTAACTTGACTGGACTTGTATTGATCCATTCGTTCATTCTTTATCGGTCAAAAAGCCCTCTTAATCGGAGCATGTGTTACTTTTATTCGTCGGTTTGATCATTGTTGATATTGCCAGCCGAACTTTCTCCTAATGTTTACATAAATTCATTTTAGCAGATAAACTCCTAAGTTAATTATCGTAGCTCATAAAGAAGCGAACGGCCTTCCATGGATTTTCGAAAAATTGAACTGTTCAAACGCGTTTCGTGTTTGAAACTGTGATAAAATCATCTCAGGAGGTGAAAATCAATGACGACTGCCCGCTTAGACTTTCTAAGGATGGATATTATCAACCACCCGCTATTTGAGAAAGAAGTGTCTTTCTCCTTAGTCGCGAGTCAACGTGTTCCTATAGACGATCATGCTGATATGACCCACTTATTTGGTTCAGTTTGGGTCAACAACGTCGCAACAATTATTGGTCGAAACGCTTCAGGCAAGACGTTGACGATGAAACTTGTCATGGGCGTCTTAGAGATGCTTTTTCGCCAGCGTTCAATTGATCAGACGCATTTAAAAGCAGCTTTGATTGGGGCAGATCCCATTAGCTTTAGAACTTATTTTTACGGTAGCGATCGTTTTCTGTACCGTGACGATTTAACCGTTGCTCCCGATCCGGATCACGAGCATCAATGGATTGTTCAGTCGGAAAAAGTTCTTGAGAAAAAAGCCTTGAAATCAATGACGCGAAATTCTATTTTCGATTTTTCGAGTGCAAAGTTGTTCACTGATCGGCAAGATTTAGATCTTTTCCAATTGAGCTTACTCGCGCCGGATGACTCATTGATGCGAACACTGATTGCTCAACGCCACTACCAGCCCCGGACGATCTCTGATACTTTAATGTTTACCAATACAAACCTTCCTTTCTTCAACAACGAAGATGGAAAAGTTTCGTCGGCCATTCTAAAGTATCTTGATCCGACAATTGATTTTTTCTCGATTGAGCAAAGTGACAATAACAAAGTCCTTTATCGGTTAAAGTTCGTCAATGATGCCGAGGAAATCGTCTCCAGTAATTTTGCAACAATTGAACACTATCTTTCTTCGGGAACAGTCAAGGGTATCACCTTGTATCAATACGTTATACGCACGCTGCAGACTGGCGGCATCATTTTCATAGACGAGTTGGAAAACCATTTTAATCTGGCGATCGTTCACACATTCATGACCTATTTCTCTGATCCTCGTATTAACCAGAATCGTGCGACTTTAATTTTTAGTACGCATTACGCAGATCTCATTAATGACTTATCCCGTGGTGATCAAATCTATATTGCACAGCGCAAAGCAGACAGCATCACACTTGGCCGCTATTCCGATTTGGCTGATCGTCAAGATATCAACCGAGCAGAGGTCTTTATGTCCAATTATTTGGGCGGTACAGCCCCTGATTATGCCACCTACCTAAAACTACGCCAGCAAACGATTGATATGACGCGTCCTAACCGTTCAGCGAAACCAACAAAAACGGGTAGTTCATATGAAAATTGACGAATGGATCGCTTTAATTGTTGAAGGTTCTGCTGAACTTGCGCTGCTGACATTGCTGTTGGATAACCACTTGTTGAAGTTTGAGAGAACGGATTTATTAGAACACGATTTGCTTCGAACTCGATCAGCTTCACAATTTCAGAAATTGCATCTCAATCAAGCCATGGATAAACAAGTTCACGTTTATCGCATTTTGGATTCCAGAAAAGAAAAGTTCAAACTCAGCCCTGCCTATCAAAAACGCGTTTCAAAAGTTGAAGAACTCTATACACGCCCAGAGATAGAAGTACTCTATATTTTGAATGAAGGTAAGTATGCCCATTTTAAAAGAAGTAAACTTAAGCCCTCTGAATACGTCCGCCATGAATTAACGACAATGCCTAAGGGCAGTATAAAATCAAGAAAGTATGTCACCCAGTATTGGCAAACACAACTTGATGATTTAGTGAAAGTTATTAGAGAATATGCCCGTGTGTCAACCGACCCCATCGACCAAACGTTAGCTGCTATATTACGTTAAGAATATACAAATAGCCGCCATGCAATGACAATCTCATTCGCGTGGCGGCTATTCTTCAATTAAAAATCCAATTATCGTCTAACTTCACACTGTCGCGCCGCTGCCTTGTTCTACCAATGCCCGCATATCCATAGCTTCCTCAAACCGGTTAGTAATCAAGCCGGTGACGTACGGTGCAGCAAACAGTTTCTTCATTTTCAGAGGATCGTCAATGGTCCAAACACGCTGGGCCTTGTTGAGACGCGAATTGTAATGTTCGATGTGTACGGCTTCTAAGTATGCTGGCAGTGATGCCCCCCTGAGGACACGACTAGTGAGCCAAGCCGTTTTCATTTTTGGTGCCAAGGTGTGGATCACATTAATGCTGTCATGATTGAAGGAGGAATAAATGACGCGATCCTGCATGTTGAATTGTTCAACATAGTCTTGTGTCAACGCTTCGATACCCGGATAACGGATTTTGCCGGTTTTGAACTCAATATTGACCATGACGTCATAGTGACTGAGCAAGGTGAGTGCTTCGCGCAGGGACGGAATATGTTCACCATTGGCGAGTCGCATCCCCTTGAGTTGTGTGCGGGTCAAATCTGCGATCCAGCCGCTGCCATCAGTTGTACGGTCGACGCGTTCATCATGCATCATGACAAGATGACCATCAGCGCTCATCTGAACGTCGGTCTCAATCCCATCGATGCCATGTTCACAGGCGTATTCAAAGCCTTGTAGACTATTTTCCGGAAAACGGGCAGGATACCCGCGATGCCCAAAAATTGCTACTGTCATGTTAACCCTCCAATTTGTTCATTCATTGACTCAAAATAGGTTGCGATTTGTTAAAAGGTTGATGTCTCTAAATGGCGCACCTCTGCTTCAATCTTATCGCGGACCTCACGAAACGCTTGCACGACCTCTGCTTCTGAGCCTGTTGCATTAGCAGGATCAGGCAACGGCCAGTGCAGGTGCTGAACGTTTGGCGGCGTGACCGGACAACGATCGCGTGCATCTCCGCAGAGAGTGACCACTAAATCGGCGTGCATTAGATAATCCGGATCAATCACTTTTGATCGTTGTTGCGAGATATCAATCCCTTTTTCCGCCATGACTTGCACAGCGAGCGGATTCAAGCCATGTGCTTCAATGCCAGCGCTGGCGATTTGCCAATCAGAACCGAATAGTTTCTTGGCGAACCCTTCTGCCATTTGGCTTCGGCAGGCATTACCCGTGCATAAGAAGTAAACTTGCGGCATTTGTTGTGCCTCCCTTAGTCTGAAAAGACGAGCTAACCACCGTTCTTTAAACTGTCTTGATCATACGCGGGTGAGGTTGAAACGGCAATGAAATGGTTTAAGTAGTTGGTTGCATCTGGGCCGCCAAAACATGTTAGTAGTCGCAGAAACCGCGGTGACTCACACGCTACCGCTTATAATTCAGGAGGTTTCCACTAACTTCATTTGTCTTCTGAATCGCTGTATTCGTGTCAGTTTCGGCTTCGTTCAGCGCTTTTTTAACATCGGCACCGCTGTAGATTTGTTGCATAGCGAGTTCAACGTTTTGGCGTTCCTCTTGGATGTTGCTGAAGAAGGCGCCGGCCGTTGCGGCATTGATATTTCCTTGGTTAAGTTGTTTGATTGGCACGGCCAAAGCTGGATTCTTTTTGATCGCGGCAGCCAAGGTTTGGATTTGGTTAGCTTTCTGATTGACTGCGAAATAGCCAGTGCCGAGTTGCCAAGTTGCTTGAGACTGCGGTGTCATTAGAAATTTCATGAATTGCCAAGCGCCTTCTTGAACAGCGGCAGGCTTATTTTTAGTGATCCACAAGCTAGCACCACCAATGGCCACGCCGTTTGCCTTGGTGCCATCTGGATGTGGTGTGAAAGTTACACCATACTTGAACTTCGCATTCTTTTGCAGCTGACCTAACATTGCTGAGCTTTGCATGAAAATGCCGACCTTTTGCGCTAAAAATGCTGCACTTTGGTTGTTCGCAGCGGCAGAACCAGTGCCAAAGTTTTCAAACGCATTTTGCTTAATAACGTTTTGCAACCAGGTCATGCTCTTTTGCATTTCAGGCGAATTGAGGGTTGCTGCAGTGGCCATGGCTTTGCGGCCGTTGTCATGATTAACAACCAATGAGTTCTGATTAGCCACCATTTCTTCTGGCAGCCAGCCGTAAATTTGCATCGTCATGCCCTTGACGGCACCTTTACTCTTTTTGGTCAAAGCGACGGCTGCCTTAGTAACGTCACTGTATGTTGGTGACAACGGTAAATCTGCAACGCCGTATTTCTTAAACAAGCTTTCGTTGTAGTACATCACCGAACTTGAAGAGTTGAATGGCATGGAGGCAAGCTTCCCGTTAATTTTATAAGCGGCAGTTACGCCAGGATATAGCTGACTCAAGTCGTAATGATCACGGTCGACAAACTTTTGAACCGGCACGGTTGCGTTTAGACCAATCATCATGGATTGGTTTGCTTGATCGCTTTGAACTAAATCAGGCGAGACATTGCTGCCAACCGTATTCGCGTATTTCATAATTGACAGTTCATAACTACCAACGTAAATTGGTTTAATCGTATATTTCGTCTGGCTTTTATTAAATTGATTAACCAAGTTCTCCAATACCTGTTCATTTGGGCCATTCATTGAATGCCAGAACGTAATAGTCGTGCGACCAGTGCCATTGTCAGCAGCCTCAGTATGTTGTTGGTGCGTGAAGAAGAAGCCAAGGCCTAAAATGACGATCAATGCAGCAACAATTGCGATCATTTTTTTGTATGTGGTTTTCACCCCTTAGTCCCCCCTGCATTCAAATTCCGCTTGAAGAATTTCTGGCCAATCAGTAGCAATGCCAGCGTTGGCAGCAACACAATGATGGCTGTTGCCATAACCATGCCCCAGTTGGCAAATGTATCTTCAGATTGCAACTGCTTCAAGCCAACCTGCACGGGGCGGAAATCATCGGAGAAGGTCGTAATCAACGGCCACAGATACTGATTCCAATGAGTCAGAAATGTGTACAAGGCAAAGGTGATTAACATGCTGCGACTATAAGGCACCGCAATTTTCCACAGAAACTGCAAGCGACCAAGCCCGAGATAGTTGCCAAAATCGACTAGATCAGCGGGAATCTGAAGAAAAGCCTGGCGTAGCATGAAAACCCCGAACGCGGAAGTGAAGAATGGAATGGTTAGGCCAGCATAATTGTCCAACCAGCCAAATGCCTTAACCGTTTGAAAGTTTGGAATAATTTGCGCTTCAAAAGGCAACATCATTGTGACCAAAAAGGCGAAGAACAATTGCTTTTTATAGCGGAAGTTTATGAACGCAAACGCATAAGCTGCTAATGTACACAACACCAGTTGGCCAATGGTAATCAGACCAGCAGTGACAAAGGAGTTGATCATGTAGCGGATAATCGGCGTGGTCACAAATGCTTGCCAGTAATTGTTGAGTGAAATGTTGGTCGACAGGAAGTTGCCTGCCGCAATGTCTTTAGTTGGCAACAAGGAAGCCCATATACCTAATAAAATCGGGAACAACAATGCCACTGCAACCACGGTTAATAAAAGATACCGCGAACCATTTTTGATGTGGGTCATGCGTAATACACCTTCCGTTCCGTGTAATGAAATTGAATCCAAGTTGCTAAGGCAATGATCACCGTCAGCACAATTGATTCAGCACTTGCGGTCCCAAAGTTGTGGAAGGTAAACGCGTCTTGATAGATCTTATAAGCCAAGAAATTGGTAGCATTGTTTGGCCCGCCGCCAGTAATCAAATCTATCTGCGCGAACATTTTGAACCCGTCAATAATTTCAACAACAAACAGGAAGAATAAAGTCGGCGAAATCATCGGCACCGTGATTTTCAAGGTCTGTTTGTACTGCGACCAACCAGCAATGTCGGCGACTTCATAATATTCCGGTGGCACGCTTTGAAAGGCGCTAAGCAAAATCAGGAAGGCAAACCCCAACGCCATCCAAACGCTGGCCAGCACGATGACAATCATGGCGCCAGTTGGGTCAACCAATAAGTTGGCATTCGTCATGCCCATTGCTTTCAAAGCAAAGCTAGCAAGACCAACAGACGGGTTAAAAAGAAACAGCCAGAGAATGGAAGCTGCCGCAGCACTCGTTCCCATCGTGCCGGCAAAGGCTGTTTGGAACCAACTGATTCGCCGTAGCTTCATGGTTGCCAACCGTGCCAAGACAACGCCAGCAACAATCGTAATGGCAGCAAAGGCAACAACATAGACTAAGGTGCCCGCGAGACTCTTCAGGAATAAGGGATCTTGAAAAATCGAGAAGTAATTCCCCAAGCCAACGAATTTCGCCGCTTCCCCGCGAATATTGGTCGCAAAGAAACTATTGTAAACGGTCATGATCATCGGATAGAACGTGAATAAGGTTAAAATCAATAAAGACGGCATTAAAAACCAAAAGGCCGGTTTATTGTTTTCTTTGATCGTCGCTGCAAGTTTACTTTTGGATTCAGTTGCGGTTTTGTTGAGTTCTTTGTTAAGCTCCATATTCAACCGCCTCCCGTGCTGGCGCAGCAGCGGTGATTCGCACCCCATTGTTGCTATCAAAAAGATGCCATTCATCAGCATTTGCCGGCAACAGTAGATTCAGGTCGGCGCCAACAGCGATAGTAAATTGTTCGGGTACTCGACTGACTAATGTCTGTCCATCAAAGTCACAGAAAATCAAGGTGTCATTGCCAAGCTGTTGCAGGCTTTTCACCTTTGCCGTAATTGTATCTGGATTAGCGATGGACACTGGCACCAATTTTTCTGGCCGAATACCAAGGTGGTAAGAACCAGCTGGCAAATCAAATGGTAGGACAAACGCATTATCAGTCCAGAAGGTGTCGCCGATACTGAAGCGATCGCCATCGTCATTAATGGTAATTGGCATGAGATTCATCTCAGGTGAGCCAATAAACTTCGCGACAAACTCGTTAGCCGGATGATTGTAAAGATCTAGGGGTGTGCCAAGTTGTTGAATTTTTTCATCGTCCAATACGAGAATCCGATCACCCATCGTCATGGCTTCCACCTGATCATGAGTCACGTAGATCAGTGTCATCCCAATCTCGCGATGAAGTCGCGCAATCTCTTCACGCATTTCCGTACGCAACTGCGCATCCAAGTTGGACAGTGGTTCATCCATCAGCACGACCGGCGCCTTGGTTGCTAACGCGCGCGCCAAGCTGACCCGCTGTTGCTGGCCGCCTGACAACTCTTTTGGCTTACGATCCCGTAAGTCGCTGAGGTGCACCAGATCCAATGCCCAATCGACTCGCTTGCTTTTTTCATCATCATTCAGGTCCTGATTTTCAAGCCCGAACCTGATATTTTGCGCTACATTCATAAATGGCAACAAAGCATAATTCTGAAAGACCATTGCCAACTTACGATCTTTTGGTGGCAAGTCCGTGACATCGCGATCATTAAAATAAATACGTCCGTCTGTTACGCTGGTCAAACCAGCGATCATTCGTAAAAGCGTACTTTTGCCGGAACCAGAAGGCCCGACCATGACGAAAAACTCACCGGGTTCGATCTCTACGGAAACATCGGATAGCACCTTAGTATTGCCAAAATCTTTGGACACGTTCGCTAATCGAATACTCACTTCTCCTCAACTCCTTACCTTAATGCTAAGGTTAACGGTCATTTGTAAAAAACCGCGGCAAGAGGCTGTATTGTTTCTGTAAGTTTTCTGTAAAGCTAGCTATTTATGCCGGAAAACAGAGATTTTTTTCAGAAATAGTTTAATTTTTGCGATAAAAAAAGAGCACACCTGCTTCACAACCACCAGTTATCAGCAAGAATGGTGGTTTTGGAGCAGGTGTGCTTTTTAACGTTCGTTCATTAACTATCAAGCCACATTAATTTCCATGATGAACCGCAATCAATTTCTGTTGCATCTCAGCCAACTTCGGCGTGAGATAAACCGGGTAAAAATCAGGATTAACAAGCCGCTGGGTGGCTTCTGGCAAGGCCGCTAAAGTTTCGCGGGTATATTTTTGGATCGCGAAAACATCAGTTGGTACATCAGCAGTGTGGCCAGGTGTGAACACCGGTTGCAACAATGGCTTGGCCGTGAAATCAGCAAGCGTGACCCGTGTCTGGGTTGCCAAAGGATTAGCATTAACGGCGGCGATTGTTTCCGGTAAAATTTCGTCTGCCAAAGCAATGACATCAGCAAAAGCACGATGACTGTCACGGTGGTATAAGCGATAAACTTGTTTATGGCCTGGCAATGTCGTCTTTTCGCGACTAGCGCTGACTTTGATCTTCGGCTGCCATTGACCATCCGTTTGCAGAGCCGCCATTTTGTAGACCCCACTCAAAACAGGCGACGAGGCACTAGTGATCAGCTTTTCGCCAATACCGAAGTTGTCAATCGGTGCTCCTTCTTTTAGCAACGATTGGATCACAGTTTCATCTAGGGCATTTGAAGCGGTGATTTTGGCATCCTGAAAACCTGCCGCATCCAGCATCACTCGCGCTTGTTTAGCTAACTGGGTGATATCGCCCGAATCAATTCGGATACCCACAGGCTGATGCCCTGTTGCACGCAGCTCCTTGAAGATCGTGATCGCATTTGGCACCCCGGACTTCAGAACATCATAAGTATCGACCAGCAAGGCACTATTATCTGGATACACCTTAGCCCATGCGCGAAAAGCCGTCAGCTCGTCACTAAACGATTCAACCCAACTGTGTGCCATTGTGCCCGCAGCCGGAATATGGAATAGCTGGGCTGCCAAAACATTCGACGTGCTGGCACAGCCGCCAATGACAGCTGCCCGCGCGCCATATACTGAAGCATCTGGGCCTTGTGCCCGGCGCGCGCCAAACTCCATCACAGGACGACCTTCTGCCGCCGCGGTAATCCGCCGCGCCTTCGTGGCAATCAGTGACTGATGATTCACCAAATTTAGCAAAAGCGTCTCCAGCAATTGCACCTGCATCAGGGGCCCTTCTACAGTAAGCAGCGGTTCCCGTGGAAAAACCGGCGTGCCTTCTGGTAAAGCAGTCACCCTGCAAGCAAGTTTCATCGTCGCAAGCTCATTTAGAAAAGTCTCTGAGTAAAGATTCAAGGAACGCAAGTAGTCGATATCAGCATCGTCAAAATGAAACGCCTGCAAAGCTTCCACTACCTGTTGCAGCCCAGCGGCGATGACAAAACTACCGTGATCCGGAACCGTGCGATAAAAAATATCAAAAACAGCCTGATCTGTATGCGGCAAGGTCGCACAATAACCGTTGGCCATTGAAAACTCGTATAAATCAGTTAACATGGCATGATTCATATTCATTTTAATAAAACCTTCTTTTATGACGTCTCAACACTAATCGATAACGGTTGCTCCCAGCACATGGGCAAAATGATCAAGTGCCCAATCTTGCCCAGCTGGTGTCAATGCAGCGACTGCCTTCTGATGAACAACTATCTGGTAATTCAGGTTGTAGGCATCCACTGCAGTATGCAACACACAAATATCCGTGCAAACGCCAACTAAATGAACAGTCGCAATTTTCCGTTCGCGCAGGCGCAAATCTAGGGGCGTCCCGGCAAAAGCAGAATATCGGGTCTTATCAAACATATTGACATGATCTTCGGCTTGATGCGCGTCGTACCAAGGCGCCAGCGAACCATAAAAAGCACGTCCCCACGTACCGCGAACATTATGCGGCGGAAACAGTTTGCTTTCTGGATGATAGGGATCATGCGGCGTGTGAACATCCGTTGGCAAATACACCCAGCCATCTTGCTGTAGAAATTCATCGGCCAAAGCAACAATTTGTGGTGCTAGCACTTGACCAGCCTTGCCACAGGTCAAGGCCCCTTCGTCAGCCACAAAATCATTGGTGTAATCAATGATCAGCAGCGCTTCATTTGTGTGTGCCATAATTAGTATCCTTTCTTAATAAAAGTATTTTTTACTTAAACTTGCATTCGATAAAAGTAGATCCGACTTTTATTTGCTCTCTACGATACGCGGTCACATCGGATTTTTCAACTCTGCCAGCTTGAAAAGCTTCGGTGGCCGGCCACTACGCGTGCGATCATGAGCAGTGCCGACTTCGATAAACAGCTGTTGGTGGGTTTTCTTAAAATTAGAATTATCAATCGCATTTGCAGTCGTCATTAAAAATGGTGCATACACTTCGCGCGCCTCTTTCAACGTAAACGTCGTCCCCAAAACTTGAAGAATCGTAGGCTGATAGTCTAGTCGGTTACGAATACGGCGAATGGCCACCGTCAAAATCCGGGCATGATCAAACGCTAGCTCAGATGTCGATGTGCCTAGCGGAAAAATCGTTCGCCCATTTTGCAGTTGATACCCTGCTTCATCAGCAGCACTAAAAGCAAACCAGCGTGCATCGGTAGCACCGTAACCCGGTTGCAGCTTCGGCATCGTTGGCAAGTAAGTCATGTAAGTCAACGCCAGTGCGCGCTCCCCGGGGGTCCGCGTCGGATCGGTAAATGTCGCAAGTTGCTCTGTCGATCCACGATTAACGTGAATTCCGATCTTATCGCGAATCAATCGAATCGCCGCTGTGTCTGCACTTTCCCGTTCACGCAAAGTGGTTTCCGGCAATGCCCAGAAACCGGCAAACGGTGCCCCGGCACGATGAATCAAAAGCACCTGCAACTGGTGGGTTGTCGGCGAAAAACTCCAAATAACGTTCGTAATCGTGATCAAAGGATGCGCAAGAAATTCGTCAGCCATGAAATCATACTTTCTTTATAACAATTGTGTTCAGTTGTGATTATAGCAAAAGCGCCTAACGATAGAATCGTTAAATTCTAATCCTTAGGCGTTTTTATCTCGAAAAATATTATTCTGATAAAACAACCAACAGCTCTATAGATCGCCAAAACTCACAAAAACCGATCCCGTTTCTCCTGAAAAGCTTGCACAATAAGGTGCCCAACCTGTTGACTAAATTGCATAGCCGTCTGCCGATCATAATCAAATTGTGTCAGCACCACCGCATACAGGCGCTCACCTTCAGCGGCAAAACAGGCCGCATCATGTTCGCAATGAGGCAACTCGCCAGTTTTACCGGCTAACCAACCGACGAAGTTTTCCATGGTCGGCGCTAACAGCAGCTTGGTGCGGTTTTGCTGATGCCGCAGGGCTTGGGCACAGATATCCGCTGCCGGTTCGTTGCCGTCCGACATTAACAAAGCGCGCAATAGTTGCCAGGCAGCGCTTGCGGTGATCATATTATCGCCATCAAAGGTTGATTGCATCAAGGGTCGCCGTAGTTGGACGCCAGGATAATGCCGAGTTAGCCACGCTGCAATGGTCGGCAGCCCATACGTGGTTAATAGCGCATTGGTAGCCAGATTATCCGATACCGTGAGCATCAACGTCAGCAAATCACGCACGCGCCAAGCTTGTGGTGACATGAAACGTAAAATACCTGCCCCACCGACCGATTCCGGAAGCGTCACTTGCCGCTCGAGTTGGCTGGGATCATCTGCCGCTTTTTCCTTTACAAAGGCGGCAATGCCCAGTTTGATCAAACTAGCAGCGGGAAATGGTTGATCAACCTGCGCGCCAAACAGCACATGCCGGGTATCAGCAACCAACAAGGCGTGTTTTTCGTCAAAGTTCTGATTCACTTGATCAAGCCGTGTCACGAGTTTATCAGGCGTCATGCATAGGATCTCCAATTGTAAGCTGTGGTCCGTTCGTTTGAATGCCTGCTTGCTGCTTTTTGACCATGTAGACCGCGTCCAAATCTGTGAACGTAACATTATCATGAACCGCGGCAAACGCAATCGCCGGCACCAGACTCAGGTTACTTTCGATCATACACCCAACCATGGTCGTCACGCCAAAAGACGCGCAAGCTGCATCGATCTTCGCAGCCTCCGCCAAACCGCCTGTTTTCATTAGTTTGATATTGATGTGATTGACTGCGTGGCGACTGAGTAATGCCAGCGCATCTTGAAACCCAAAGACACTCTCATCCGCCATGATTGGTAACTGTCGCATAGCAGTCAACGTTGCCAAGCCTTCGTGATTGCGCGCAGCAACTGGCTGTTCAATAAAATCTATCGGTAACTGCAAAGCCGCCAGTTCGGTCACCGCAACCTTGGCTTGATCAGTTGTCCATGCTTGATTGGCATCGAGACGCAGGCGAATATCAGGGCCTGCAGCTTTGGCAATCGTTTTGACGCGCTCCAAATCATCTGCCAATCGACCACCACCGACTTTGATTTTTAAAGCCTTAAAGCCTCGGGAAACAAATGCCTTCGCTTCGCTCACCATATCGGGCAGCGCTTGAATCCCAATCGTCATGTCAGTCGTGACCGTTCGCTGTTGACCACCGAGCAACGCTGTCAGCGGGATGCTAACCTGCTTTGCACGCAAATCATAAAGTGCCAATTCAACCGCTGCAATGGCGGGTTGCTCCGATGTGCTGGCATGAAGCCGCGTCAGCAAACTATTCCAGTCTCGAATGTCACGGCCAATGAGTGCCGGTATCACCTGTGTCTGCAAGTTTTCCTGCAAGGTCGACATCGTATCACCTGTCACCACCGCGTTGGGGGTGCCGGCGCCATGACCAACTGTGCCATTTGTCAGCAAAACGTCAACTTGAACAGCATCCGCTGCCGTCACGGTATGCATCGCTGTTGTGAAAGGCCGCACCAGCGGTAAACTGATCGGCCGTAACTGTATTTTTTGAATAATTGGTTCTAATCCGGCCATGAAGTCGCCACCTCGAAAAATTGGGTTAATAACTGGCGCCTAACCGCCAACCATGCACGATTGGCGCGGCTAGGATAGATTCGATTGGTCAAACAGACAAATCCGCGCTGGGTATCACGATCAAATGCTATTGATGTCCCTGTAAACCCAGTGTGCCAGTATTGATGACGTCCTTGCGCCCAACCGCGCCAGCCGAGTGTCCGACCGCCTTTACAAAAGCGGTCAAGCAGCGCAAACGCCGCTGGTGGCAGAACTTGATCGCCATTTATCACGGGCAGACCAGCCAACAACCGTGTGAAAATAGTCAGATCCGCAAGCGTGGCGAACAACCCTGCATGACCACTAACCCCATCTAGTAAAAAGGCTTTGTGGTCGTGAACTGTCCCACGAATGATGCCACCGCGAGCAGGCACGTTTTCCGTTGGCACAAAATCCGCCGCAGCCACGTGTTGCGGTCGATAACCCGTCGCATGCATGCCCAGTGGTGCAAAAATATGTTGCGTCAGGCTTGTTGCCAAATCACCATCGAGTGCAGCAATCGCCCAACCGAGTATGATGTAGTTCAAATCCGAATAAATCGTCTCAGTGTCTGGTGCAGCGACAGCAGCCATTGTTTTGACGGCATGAATCAGCCCTGCTTGATCGAGCGCATGCGCATCAGGGACATCTGCTGGCAAGCCACTGCGATGCAGCATGAGTTGTTCAATCGTCAGTTGTGGGTAGCGCAAACCGCTGACCAACGAGCCAATGGGTTGGGTTAATTCTAACTTGCCGGCTATAAGCAACTGCAGCAGTCGGGTGGTCGTGCCGACAACTTTCGTCAACGACGCCAGATCATACCGCGCTTGCGGCAACAACGGCAGCCGGTCATCCCCGGCACCTTGGTAGCCGATCACATGCAAGGCATTTTCTTGCGGGCCAAGCAGACTATACGACACACCGAAAACCGCGCCATCAGTTATCGCCTGGTTAACCGTTGGCAGCAAAGCTGTCTGCTTATTTGTGCCCATGCTCGGCCTCCCAAGCCGCCAAAACTGCACTGATAACACCATCATGATCCGCCAAGACCTGCGTTGCATCGGCGGCATCCAGCTCGGTTTTAGCCATCACAATTGCGACTGGGACCTTATGTCCCGCTGCTTTCAGCAAGGTTGCAGCTTGGATTTGATCAACGCCGGTTGTGGCCGCAATAATGCGTTCTGCGCGATCTACCAACTTGGCATTGGTTGGCAAAACATCGACCATTAAGTTTTCAAAAACCTTCCCGGCGCGAATCATGACCCCTGTCGACAACATATTCAGAACCATCTTTTGCGCAGTCCCAGCTTTCATGCGTGTTGATCCGGTAATCACTTCCGGGCCAACAACTGGGGCAATGGCGATATCCGCATGTTGTGCCAAGACACTGTCAGGGACACAGGCCACCGAAATCGCAAGCGCTTTGGTTTGTTGCGCAAATGCTAAAGCTCCGATCGCATACGGCGTCCGACCAGATGCGGCAATCCCGATAACCGTGTCATTGGCGTTCAAATTCAGTCTTTTGAGATCATGCTCGGCTAGCTCCGCAGAATCTTCCGCGCCTTCAACCGACTTGAACATGGCCGACATGCCACCAGCAATTAGCCCGACTGCCCGCTCTGGCGGAATACCATAAGTTGGTACGAGTTCAGCTGCATCCAAAACTCCCAAACGACCAGAGGTGCCCGCCCCGGCATAAATCAACCGGCCGCCACGATTATATCGTTGCCCGGCAGCATCGATTGCCGCGGCAATGTGGCTATTTTCTTTGGCGATTGCTGGTGCAATTTTTGCATCTTCAGCATTAATCAACGCCACCAAATCAGATGTTGTCATTGTGTCGATGTGTGTGCTGGCCGGATTTCTTTGCTCGGTCATTAAGTCTGCGATTGACATATTTTTCCCCTCGAATCTTTAACTCACTTGTCAATTGTGACGTTGCGCGATAATTCTGCTCAGTTTTTTTGATCTCACCTTGAACGACCCCAAGAAAAAGAATGTTCGCGACATAAGTCTCCGTGAACATTGAGGTCACCGCACCGATTCGCAACAACGGTTCTGTCGGCGGCAAGGCAATCACGCAACTTGCCGCTTCACGCAACGGACTCGGCTCGTGTCGTGTCACTGCAATTACCGGCGTTTGGTTTCGCCGCGCTTGCTGAGCCGCCAATACGACCTCTTTAGTCAAACCGCTGTATGAAAAAACGACCATGGCATCGGCCGGTGTCGTATAATAAGCGCGCTCCACCGCCGTGTGGGTGTCGTGGTCAAAAATGGCCACGTACCCAGCGCGAATCAATTTCAAATAAAGATCCTGAGCAACTAGGGCGGAAGCACTGACTCCCACCAGATAAATATGACGTGCCTGTCGCAGCGTTGTAATGGCTGACTGCACGGCAGATTGATCCAACTCATCAGGCAAATCACGCACTGCGGCAATCGCAGTCTGGCTTAATTTATGCATCATGGTCGACAAGTCGTCGTCATCCTGAACCAGCGGATCAAGTGGCATCACCTCTGCAGGTAACGTCTTTTCCCGTGCGAGAGCTAGTTTAAACGACTGCAGGTCGGCAAACTCAAATTGACGAACAAACCGAATGACAGATGCGGCCGATACCCCGCTTGCGTGGGCAATCTGCGCTGTTGTCTGTGCGATAAAAGTCTCAGGATCGGTTATAACATGACGAGCCAAAGCTTGATTCACCGGACTTAATTGCGACAGACGCGACTGCAACGTCTCTAAGATTGTCTTCATTCGGCCTTATCAATAAAAGTTGCGATGGACGTTGCACTTTCGTTGGGAACCATTTGCGCAGTGATGGTGACTCCCTGTTTCAATAAGCGCCGAATAATCGCAATATCGTCTGGTGATACGGCAACGGAAGGCTTGATTTTCTTAGTGCCTGGTTTTTCCGACAAGTTGCCAACGTTAAAGGCCTTGATTGGTACGCCGCCATCAATCAACTTCGCCATATCGGGAATATTTCGAGTAATGACAAAGACTTGATCATCTGCAAATTTGCCATTCTGCAAATTCTCGATAGCTTTGGCAACAGAGCTAATTGCTAGTTTTTTCCCTGCTGGTCGGGCGATTTTCAAACCTTGAATCGCCATCTCATCGCGTACCACCTCATCGTTAACCACCATTAAGCGGTTAGCGCCGACTGTGTTCGTCCAGACCATCGCTACTTGGCCGTGAATCATCCGTTCGTCAACACGTGCTGCCACAATTGTCATTAGAATCTTCCTTTCAAACAACACGGGCCGATATCATCGCGCCCGTGTTTTTCGCCTATCATGATTTTAAACTAAACTACCGATCCAGCCGAAGATGGCGCCCAGATTGCCCAACACCATCCCGATCAGAATCAGGACAAAAATTAGTCGCGTTGAGTTCATATGCTTGCGACCCAGAATCCAGTATGAGAACAAGGCAATTGCTAGTGGAATCAGTGCTGGCATGATTTTATCAAGCATGTCTTGCACATTCATCGTGACCTTGCCGACTTTGTAGGTCAGGTCAAGCTTGTAGTTGATAACTGCCGGAATCATCGCGCCAACAACCGTTAACCCGAGGATAGAAGCACCTTCCGTGAAAGTCGCCATGCTATCCGCAAAGGTTGTTGCCAGCCGGGTCCCTTGTGACAAGCCAACTTGGAACAATTTCCAGCGAACCCATAAAATGACCAAGCAACCAATGACCGGAATGAGTAACCCGATTGGTTGATTCGACAAAGCCAGATATGCGGTGATCGAATAGATAATCGCATTGTAAATTGCCACGAAAATCGTATCACCGACGCCAGCGAACGGACCCATCAAGCCAGTTTTCAGACCAGTGATTGCTTTTTCATTCTCATCGTTCATTCCCAACTGATCCTGCAAAGCAACATCCGCGCCGACAATTAAGTGTGCCATTTGCGGCGTGGTGTTAAAGAAGCCCATTTCCATGTTCAGGGCTTGTTTCATTTTCTTAGGATCGTCTTTATACAACCGTTTCAAAGCTGGCATGACAGAGTAGGCATAGCCAAGACCTTGCATTTTTTCGTAGTTCCATCCCAATTGCAGACCCAACACGTTTTGAATGAAAATCTGCTTGAGATCTTTTTTAGTTATCTTATTTAATTTCAGTTCAGACATCGATCTCGACCTCCTCATCGGAATCATCGCCGCCGTTGCTGCCGCCATTGTTATGGTTGCTTGGGCCGTGGTTATTCGATTCGTTGCGCTTGCGGTCGTTGGCATCTAAAACATGTAGTGCCGCGAAGACGAAGCCAACCAGCGCTGTGCCCAGCAAGGAGAATGTTTTCGTGAAATAAGCCATTAAGACAAATCCAAGAATGAAATATGGAAAATAGCGTTTGAGTGGCAGATACCGCATCAGGATCGCGATCCCCATCGCTGGTAAGATAATCCCGGCTGTTTTCAAACCAACCATCAACCATGCTGGGATCCAAGCGTTGATCGCTTTAACAACCGCGGAGCCAAAGAACAAACCAACGAAAACCGGTAGCATTCGTGAAACTGTCCACGGAATAATCCCGTAAAGGTTATTGCGCTCAACCCCTTTATAGTCGCCTTTTTCAGCTAAGCGGTCAGCGTGATGTTGGAAAATCGTGTTCGTCATCCGCGCCAAAATATCCATTTGTGTCAGCAGTAAGCCGATTGGAATCGCCAAGCCAATTCCATAAGCCGCGCCCCGACCTGACATGATTGCAAAGGCACTGCCCATGATGGATCCAGAAAGAAAGTCAGGAACGGTTGCACCGCCATACGTTGCAACCCCCAATGTGGCTAATTGCAGCGTTGCGCCGACAATCAAGCCGGTTTTGAGATCACCCATAACTAGACCAGTTACCGCCCCGCCAAACACTGGCGAGAATAATCCGATCTTAACAGACAATGCATCAAGTTGTGCAATGCCCACATAGATCGTCAAGAAAATAAGTGCAAAAGCAGATATTGACATGATCTTTCCCCTCCCTAATAGGATGTCATGAATCAAGTCAATTATGCCGCCATGTGAAACTGTATTTCAAGTATTTGCGTAATAATAATTGACATTGAAATTCAGTTTCTTAAAAAACAGCGTCAATACGGGTGTACCATTTTTGACGCAAAAGCTGGCGTCACATGAGAAACACCAGTTATTCTCTGTGCTACAACAGACGCTTCAATAAGCTTGTTCCTTCAAAATTATTTTTTGAATTTAATTCTTATAATGATGCCGATTAGTCCACTTTGCGCAGTTTGGCGACAAGAGTCCGAGACATAATTCTCAGTCGGCAAAATAAAAGCGAACAATTTTCCACTTAAAGGAAATTTGTTCGCTTTTGCCTGCTCATGGATTATTTATTGCGATTTTAAAGATCGTAGTGCCAAGGCGGAGCAATCGTAGGTCAGATGGGGCTCAGCCGTGCAAACAACACAGCGACCGGGCTTGGCGCTGATGTTGTTAGGCGACTTCGAGACCGCGGGCTTTGCGGGCTCGAAGCGCCGTCACAGCGTTCCAGCCCCAGCTGGCCGGAGATTGCGGAGTTTGGCACGGCAAGAAGGTTTTAGCCTAGCATCTTCCTGCGATTATTCGGAATTTAGTGAATCACAAGTCCGATGTGAGAATTATGGTTCACCCCCAGTGAAGTCTGTTATTGCAGTTGGAACTTTAACACTACCGGATTGTGATCGGAATATTGAAAACCCGTAGAAACGACATGCACACTTTCAGCTTTAATATTAGGCGAAAGAATATAGCCATCGATTAACGTCACAAAACTTTTACCCGGTTGATACGGTTGATCCAAGGCTCGAACTGACGGCACGGCAGCCTTGGCCAAGCCCATGGTCGGGATATGAAAACCTGCAGGGAGTTTGGACTTCGGGAAAAGATGGGTCCACGTTTCATCAAGATCTTTTGTGTGGAAGATTTCAGCGGTATTTTTTAACAAGCGATGATTGTAGTCGCCAGCAACCATCACATAATTACCTTGCTGATACGCTTGTTCGATATATTTAAACAACTTGGTGAACTGTGCCTGCTGAATCTTGACGTTCGGTGTGAATGCTGACATATGAATGTTGACCATGACGAATTGTTTACCATTCGCCACCGTGGTTTTGGTTGCCGTAAAAGCTCGGTCCAGATCAATGATTTTGTTAAAATCAGTGTCCACTGGCAAACTGTAGCGCCGGGAACTATCGACCTTGGCTTTACTTAACGTTAGAATACCGGACTTCGCTTTGCCGATCGGTTGGGTGAACGGGTAGAACAAGTAAGCCGAATCATAATTCTGACCATATATATTGGCGTATTGTTGCTGCGCCCCAGTGACCATCTTCACTTCATTCACATGTTGTGATCGATCACCATCCGGATCAATTTCCTGATAGAAAGCAACATCGGGATTTTGCGCCTGCGTGGTTTTGATCACACCATTAATGCTGGTACGCACGGACTTTTTACTGTAGGCTCGCGAATATTTGCCACCATCCATGAAAAAACTATAACTTGGCGGGTAGGAACCATACCCGATATTGTAAGTCATCGCCGTATAAGTCTGGCCCGGTTTAAACTGCGTACTTTGTTGGTTCTTCACTTTTAGTGCCTGATCATCAGGCACGCGATAATAAGTGGTGAATAAATAAATCAAATATCCGCCGGCGGCCAACAACAAGACACCGAGAATGCCGCCAACCCATTTCAAAATTCGTTTCACCGTCGTTCCTCCCAAAATAGTTGTTTTGCTTATTATAGCAGTTGTCTTTTCCTCTGAGACCAGTACTATGAGGATAGACTTTTTTATAAAAAGGGGATCGCCATGTCGACTGAAACTGACAGCATTTTAGCTGCTTTCGAAAAATTCAACACCATTATTATCCATCGTCATATTAATCCTGACCCTGATGCGATTGGCTCACAAACCGGATTGGCCTTGCTGCTGCGTGCCGCTTATCCTGCCAAAACCATCTACACAGCGGGACCGGCCGCCCCCGATTTAGCGTGGATCGGACCACAACAACAAGTGTCCGCCGAAGCTTACACTGGTGCACTCGTCGTTGTGATTGATACTTCTAATCGCGAACGCATTGCCGGTGATCATTTTGATCAAGGAGCGATGCTGATCAAAATTGACCATCATCTGGATGAAGATCAGCTTGGCACCATCAACTGGGTTGACACCCATGCTTCCAGTGCATCAGAGATGGTGTGGGACTTAGTACGTCACAGCCCACAGCTGCAACTCACCAAAGCAGCCGCCACAGCACTCTACGCAGGCATTATTGGTGACACTGGCCGTTTTCTGTATGATTTAACAACCGCCCGCACCCACCAAGCTGCTGCTGACCTACTTGCAACCGGCATCGATGCCGCCGCAATTGGCCGTCAAGAAGACCAGTTCCCGGAAAATGTTGGCCGCTTGATTGGTTGGGCCTTAGAAAATGTCAAAATCACTGACACTGGCGCCGGATCACTCCTCATCACAAAGGCCTTGCTCGCCCAATTTGGCCTTGCGTATGGCGAAGAACAGCGCGCAGTCGGCAATATCGGCAAGCTAGCCAGCATTGATCGCTGGGTGGTCTTCACCGAACGAACTGATGGCAGCTATCGGGTTGAACTCCGCGGCAAAACCAAAGAAATCAATACGCTGGCCGTTCAACATGGTGGTGGCGGCCATCCGCTGGCAAGCGGCGCCGTGGCAGATAATGCTGCTGAACTTCATGCTATTGAAGAGGAACTAGCATCGTTATAAGGTATCATGAAGAATGGTAATGGCCCGGACGAATGATCTAAACCCCAAAGCCAGAGCGTTGCCTCATTTCTAATGGATAGCTGTTGTGATAAAGACTGGTAGACTTGGTTTTCAAAAAATACGGTAAAATATTAGAATCGAGGAAAAGTTGACACGTACTAGTGTGTTTTCTACCTTGTCAGTCAACAAATCCATGATATAATGACTTTGGTTTAGAAAAACTTTTACGGTCACATCACAATAGCCGTTTCCCCTGTACGGGAAACGGCTATTTTTTTCACCCGCTGCGATAAATCGTGGACGACGGGCGTGTGGGTTGAAGGCAACTGCAAAGACTATCGCCGATCATTCAACCTATGTTCGAGCAGCAGGAGTACCACTCCCACAATGAGCGGGGCGATAATCTGATTTAGAAAATCAATCACGGTCACACCCCCTCCCAGGGCAGTTGCCATGTTTGATTATAGCAAAGGTTGGGGGCAGACATAGATAAAGAGAAACTATAACGAACGTTTTTATCCATTTAGTTTAAAAACGTTGCTAATATGTTCCTATTCCTATCTAATTTTATTCCTATTAATTCTTTTTTGCTAAAGCAATAAATCGGTCTTCAAACGTTGTCACGCTACCTTGGCTATCGATGATCTTCTGAAGTTGATGCAACTGCGGCATTACTTTTTTTACATCAAAATCCGGAAACTCCCATGGAATAATCGTGGCATAATAAACAATTGCGCCAACATCAGTGAAATTCATTTTCACAAAGGCCGCGTCTGATTTCAGAATCTTGAAGCCCGCTTCCCGCAACTCGGTCATAACTTGCGGTAAATTATTATCTGGAAAAGCTGGTACATAGTTGGCATTCAAAAACCGTGACAGACTGTAATTATTAGTTGCGCCGACTTGTTGCGAGACAAAGAGACCGTGCGACCGCAACACACGGGCAATGTCGCGTATCGGCAAACCACCGTGACTGTTGGTGACAATGTCAAAATGCTCATCAGGAACCTGCGCCAATCGTTCTTCTGGATCCGGATATAGCGTAACGCCTTGCGGTACCAACGTGCGTTTTAACAGATCAATATTAGGTTGCCAACCTTCTGTGACGGTTGTTTTTTCGACAGGATGCTGAAAAGTCTGCATTAATTCACCACCGCCTGTGTCCATATCGAGCCACTCATCACTTGGCTTCAAATGTCGACGAACCCAGGCCGAATAATTCCACGGCAGTTCTTCGGTTTGGCAACGTCCCTTTAAATGGCTAAAGTCCCAGCCACGCATGGCCTGTTGACTTTCAGCAAGCCACTCTGATTCGATTGTCTGCATTGTGTCATCCCTCTTCATCACGTCGTTACACCAGCGTTTTCATGAGGTCAGTTTACCACTATACCCAACCATCTTCGCCTTAATCGCCGCTCGTCACTTTAATCCCAATGATCCCAATCACAAGCAGTGCAATGAAGAACCAAGTCGCTGGTTGCAGTTGATCTTTAAACAAGACCACACCAACAATAATCGATCCGACAGCGCCGATCCCGGTCCAAACCGGGTATGCCAAGCTTAATGGCAGATGTTTAACAGCAAGGGCCAAGAACCAAAAGCTTAAAACCATCCCGGCCAAAGTCGCTAACGTAAATCCCAAACGACTAAAGCCATGCGACATTTTCATAAAGGTTGCCCAAACGACTTCAAATCCACCTGCTAAAACTAAATAGAACCACTGCATGAATGTGTCCTCCTCGTATCATTTTGCAGTCTCAAAACAAAAAGGCGACAGTATACGCAACCGCTGCATTGACCTAATGCGGTTGCGATACTGTCACCCGGTAGTGACTGCTATTTAAATAAATGTTGATGTTATTTTTTCACATATTGACAACGGCGTCAAGGAAATTGCTAAAAGTTCCGCGCAATGACCCACAAAATGATGAGTTGCGCAAATGCGAACGACCAAGTAAAAGCCAGCGCCCATTTGCTATGTTCAACAACCATGAGATGCCCGGCAAGATTGCCAATCACCACCAATGCCATTACAAGCCACAACAACGCTCTTGTACGATGGTCGATTGGTCCCTTTGAAGTGCGCATGATCCAGAAAATAATCATTGATGTGATTGAAACACCCAAAAGAACCCCGATAATGTGTACCATAACGCTACCTCATTTCGAGCGCATACCTTAGTTATTTTGCAAAACATTCTATCCGTACTTCTTAACCATATTATGTCTCCACTTGATCCAAGGCACCATTTTAAACAGCTTTGCCAATCATCAGCTCTGTCCATCCCAGCACAAAACCCGCTCTAATCGCAACATTCATTGATTGCACATGGGAGAATTGGGTCCCATAAAGTGGCAAGACATCTTGGTGTCGATGCTGGATTTCAGCGGTTAGTTGCTGTACTAACCGGCTGGCAATGCCTTGGTGACGGAAGGCAGGGTTAAGCAGCTCAACGCCGATCTCCCAACAGTACCTGCCATTTTGACTGGCGCCTGCTACGGCCACGAGGTCTCCGTCTAGTTCGTAGCCAATCCCAAGGCGATCCGGTGCCGCCGGATCATAACCAAACGCCATTTTGATCGCATGATTGGCTTGGTATTTCGGAATCGCATCCGCTTCAATCAAATGCATGCCCGCGGTTAATTGGCGACTTAGCTGGTTACTCGGCACGAAGAAAGGTGCCATATTGGTCACTTTTAACCCAAAATTCCGAAGCAATTCGGTGAGTTGCTCTACGGTTTTCATTTCAAGGAACCACGCCCCGTCTGCCTGTCCAAAAGCATCTGCTAAGGCAGCTGTGACCTCTGGCTTCGTTGTGCGCACCCATAGTCGTCCTTTGCGAATGACAATGTCACCAACATCACGCGCCCAACTGCGGGCAGTCGGCACAGGCGGTCTAGTCACGAAAAGATTTCCTGTATTTTGCAGCCGCGATGCTGGCACTTGCAAATCCAGTGCTAATTGTTTCGTGATAAGTGACATCTCATCCTCCAGATTTAAAATGTTGGGCGTTACTTTTCAAGGGTCTTGCTTAACCATGACACGTTCGCGAATCGTCCCAAACTTGGTCGTATCTTCCATAATCTGATCTGTCATGCTAAAGCCAAAATGCTGATAGAATTTCTGCGCAGATACATTATTATCCAAAACACGAATATAAAACTGGTCAAATTTCTCATGTAGGCGTTGTAATGCCCGCGTCATCATGACAGCACCGACACCTGTATGTTGAAACTGCGGCAGCACATAAATTGAATAAAGCTCACCCCAGCCGTTAAAATCCGGCAACCGCGCTGGACCAAAGCTGCAAACACCAACAATTTTATCTTTGTCATCAACTGCTAACAGCGTGTCTTGCCAGCGCCGTTCCGGGTGCCAACTGGCCGGTGAGAGTTGCGCCAAAAAGTCATCTGATATGAGTCCGTGGTATGCGTCCTGCCACGTCACGTAGTAAACCTGCCGAATAGCATCAAAATCAGAGTTAGCTGTGGCTTCAATAACCTTCACTTTAGCAGTCATTCTCTTCGCCTCATTTACCGTTACCTTGCTGAGCCAATATCCATGTCGCAGCATCCGCCAAACTGGCACATTCAACAAACGAACCCGCCACCTCTTGATAACCTGCATCTCCACGCCCTGTTGCGACATGAATCCCCAAGATGCCAGCATTAATGGCACATTGCATATCAGCCAGATAACTATCACCAACGATCACAGCATCACGATTCGCAAAACGATAGCGAAGATGTGCTTGTGCAATCAGACCGGTCTTAGGTTTTCGACACGGACATCCAGCGTTCTCAGCATGTGGACAAATAAAGGCATCAGAACATCCCATTTCAAGTAACGAGATGCGCAGCGCGGCTTCGTCCAACTGACCAGCAGCAATTTTTGTCTGATTCGTCAGCGCAAAAACTTGCAACCCAGCCATTCGCAAAGATCGGATGGCCGCCACACTGCCGGGATAAGGTTCGAATTGCTGAATCGCCGTAAAATGACCGTCCCCGCCTATGGTGCCATCGCGATCAATGAAAACTGTCTTGATGACCAAGTGTGAGGCTCCTTTCAGTCGTATCAAACAACTAATCCCATTGAATTGCTTTCATTATATGTCAGTGATGCGTTTCCAACCATCCGAACATTTCCGTAGATCAATATCATCCCCACATGGTTCATGGCGTGTTTTTTTAAGCGACACCTTGATAATTGACTTTAAAATGCAAGTGCTCTATATTCCTTGTTATTGGTTCAAAAAAATAAACCATTAGTCGAGGAATATATCATGACCAAAACCATGCAGGCCGCGCTTATCACGCATTATAAACAGGCTGTGCCTGAAATTCAAAATGTCCCTTTACCCACTGTGCGACCAAATGATGTTTTGGTGCGCATTGTGGCAGCAAGCATTAATCCAATTGATCTCAAAACGAAAGACGGCAAGCTGCGACTACTATTAAAATACCAGATGCCATTGATTCTTGGCAGCGATTTTTCAGGTATCGTCACAAAAGTCGGAACCAACGTGACTCGTTTTAAAGTCGGCGATGCCGTTTTTGGCCGACCACAAAAAGACCGGATCGGAACATTTACAGATTTTCTTGCGATTGATCAACACGATATTGCTTTGAAACCCAGTCGGCTGACATTTGAAGAAGCTGCCGCCTTACCCCTTGTCAGTCTCACCAGTTATCAAGCGCTACACGACTTGATGCACTTAACGCCTGGTCAAAAAGTTCTGATTCAAGCCGGAGCCGGTGGTGTCGGTACCGTCGCGATTCAAATTGCCAAAGCCCTTGGTGCAGAGGTCGCCACCACCACGAGTAGTCAGAATATCGCTTTTGTTAAATCACTAGGCGCCGATCACGTCATTGATTATCACCGTGTGCCATTTCAGGATGTTCTGTCGGACTATGACGGCGTTTTTGACACACTCGGCGGCACCAGTCTTGCGAATGCGTTCCAAATCGTCAAACCCGGCGGCATGATTGTCAGCGTCTCCGGCATCCCTGATGAAAAGTTTAGCGATGCTTATAACGTCCCTATTTGGAAAAAAGTAGCCTTTCGCTTGGCAAATCACCGTATCAGCAAGCTCGCTCGGAAAACCGGCGTCTCCTACCGTTTTCTATTTATGCATCCCAGCGGATCAGAACTAAAAAAAATAAGCGAGTTTGTCGGAAGTGACAAGCTACGCCCCATTATTGATCGGATTTTCCCTTTTGCTGAATTACCAAAGGCATTTGCCTATTCACAGGCTGGTCACGCCAAAGGAAAAATCATTTTAAAGCTGGTCGATAACCCTAGATCACTTTTGCAGGTATAAATCGCGAAATTGCGCAATCTCACCTGCCGATAGCTTGAGTCCTTCGCGCAAGTATTGCCGAAATGACCCAAATTGCTGATCAATCACTTGAAAATAACGCCTCAGATAATCCGCATCAACTTTCAAGGCTTCGCCGATTGATTTTAACTGTTGATCAGTAAAGCCGCGTTCTTTGAGCCCGGCAAGTATCTCTTCATTGGCGACTGTGCGCTCAGCATTGGTCTGAAGATAATCGGTCATGATGTCTTCCTCGCTCACGTCCAGTATTTTCAAAATCAATGCGGCGCCAACGCCAGTGCGGTCTTTGCCTGCAAAACAATGGAAAATGGTGGGTTCGTTTGGGCGCAACAAACCTTGAATAAACTGGCGATACCCAGTCTTGGCCGAATCACTCAGCGCTAACTGCTCATAAGTCGCCAGCATATTTTCGTGAACATTGCCCTTCTCGGTAATCATGCGCCCAAGGCTAGCATTATTGGTGGTCGCATCCTTGAGAATGTCCAACACGGCATAGTCCGCCCCTTCCCACACTGTGTCCGGAAATTCCGTCCGCTCGTCGTCACTGCGCATATCCACAATGTGCTTAATTCCTAGCGTCTGACCAAGGTAGTGACTTTGATCATCCTCTAATTCAAAAAGTTGTCCTGAACGGAAAATCAACCCATCCTTCACCATTTGACCGTGGGCGTTCTGGTAACCGCCTAGTGACCGGAAATTTGTAATCTTTTTCAACGTCACGATGCCCCTTCCTGTTGCTGCGGTGAAACGACCTTTGCCGGCTGCTTTTGGGGAAATTTTTCCAAACGATAAAGCTGCTCATCGTCCACAGTTTCGTGCCCCTTCTTAAAGGCGTAACCCATGTGCCGGTAAAAATCCACCGCAGTAATCGATGCTGGAATCTCAACCCGTTCTGCTTGCTTAAAATAGGTATCCTGCTCCAGTGTGCGAATAATCAGCTCGCCAATGCCCTGTCCTTGATAGGTCGGCAGCACGAAAATATCAAAAAGACTATATTCAGTCTTACTACCCCAATATGAACCAATCGCACCGGTACCAATAATACGATTGCCATCATGCACAATGTAGAAATGAGTTTGTTCGGCCTTATCTAAGAAAAACTGTGGCTTCATTCGTTTAACCGTTTTCTCAAGATAAGCCGCAGAATAGTCGCGACTATTGGAGATATTTAACGTAGTGGCGACCATTTGCGCCACTTCTGCTGCATCTGCTGCCCGAAATCGGCGAATTTGAATCATAACGAATCACCTCACGAAACAATTGTGGCTTGATGATGTTGTGACTAATTTATCACACTACGCAGGTTGTTTGATCAACATTTGATCAAGCTGTCACAATAACCGATCCGACTCACTCAGCTTGCTGATAAGGATCGGGCAACCCTAACGCCCGCTTCTCGGCCTCCGCTAAGTTCAGTTCAGCTTGGACCTGCGCCTCAGCATCAGGGGCGGCATACATTTGCAACTTGTAATCAACTTCCTGCAAACTTTGAGCAATGCGGGCTTGTTGCTCGACCACCGCTTGTCGATGTGCCTGCAACAACACTCGGCGTGAATCAACCGAACCCACGCCTTGCATGACAAGCGTGATATAGGTGCGGATGTCATTGATTTTCATCCCGGTATTCTTTAAACATTGAATGGTATGTAGCAGGTTCAGATCGCCATCGGTAAAAACACGATACCCAGCCGGATTGCGGGCAACAAATGGCAACAGGCCAGCCTTATCATAGAACCGTAGTGTATAGACAGACAGCCCACTTTGTTCGGCAGCTTCTTTGATTGTATAGGTCAAAAAATAACCTCCTTTTGCTTGCCCTAGAGTTATGTCGAGGGTTTATGCTACAGCATATACCAGCGCCTCACTAAGCACAACCAAAGGAGTTTATCATGTCAAAAAAAGTCTTTGTTACTGGCGGAAACGGCTTTCTCGCCTTACATCTCATTCAACAGCTACTCGCCCAAGACTACGAGGTGGTCACCAGCGTTCGACGGCTCGACAAACAACATGAGGTGCTCGAAACCCTTTCTCAACAGCACGTGTCAAATCTTTCCCAACTATCTTTTGTACAAGCCGATCTAACGCATGACGACAACTGGGAAAATGCATTTCGTGGTATCGATACCATATTCTCGGTAGCTTCCCCTGTCTTTGTAAATGGCAGCACATCACCAGAGAAAACCGTCAATATCGCCACTGAAGGCACCCAGCGCATCATGCGTGCCGCTGAAGCAGCCGGTGTTCACCGGATGATCATGACAGCTAACTTCGGAGCAGTCGGTTTTTCCAATCTCGATCAGCAGCGGATAACGACTGAACAAGATTGGACTAAGCTAGATCAACCGGGTCTGTCGCTGTATGAGCGGTCAAAACTCGTCGCCGAAAAACAAGCATGGCAGTTTGCCCACAGCGATGGTCACCAACTAACGCTAACCAGCATTAATGCCGGTGCTATGCTTGGGCCAGCACTGAATGCGCATGTCTCGGGCAGCTTTGGCTTAGTTAAAAACTTGCTTAACGGTAACATGAATCGTGTCCCGAACATTGATGTTGCAGTGGTTGATGTTCGCGATGTAGCCGCGATGCACCTGCTGGCCATGCAAACCCCTGCTGCCGCAGATCAGCGCTTTATCGCTGTTGCTGACAAAGAGATTTCTTTACCTCAAATGGCTGAGCTGATTCGCACAAATCGGCCACATTTAGCGGCAACCCTGCCAACCAAGCAGATTCCTGACTGGCTGCTAAGTTTTGCCGCGCACTTCAACCAAAATGCACGCGAAGGTCATCTCATGCAAGCAATCAGTCATCGTGTTAGCAATGAGCAAGCCAAACAAGTCCTGGATTGGCAACCGCAATATTCGGCCGTCGATGCCGTGTTGGCAGCAACGGATACGCTCGTCAAAAACGATTTGATCAAAGGTCAATAATCCTTGTACGCTATCGAATTGCCGCAACAAAGAGCAAGGTCAATGACGAACATCTTCTACAAAATTTTCAGTTGATATCAGCATTGTTTTAGTCCTCAGAGGTGTTAGATGGCACATCAAGCACCCGCCAGTTTAGCGTTGCGTAGTCCTGAATAAATTGATCCATATATTTATTTGCAGATAAGTCAAGCAAACGACGCCCACCTTCTGTGAGATAGACCAAAAGTAAACCATCTTTCGTAAAACTGCCAATCAAGTCGGTTGCATAAAGTTTACCCAGCACCTGATTCATCTTGACAGAAAGACCATTCATGACGATCTGCTTATGACTCCGAACCACTTGATAAAAGGCAATGGCTTGCGTTTCTTCACTAAAGGTTAAATAACTATCATCAATTTGAATCATGGATCCTCGATGATGACCATACTTAACAAGTGACAACACGAAGAAGTCTTGATACGTGAACGGAATCCAGTCGGCAGTTGCTAAATAGGCGCGAATATCGGTTTCTAACCGTGTTGCGGGGAACAGTTCAAATGTCGGAACACTTAAAAAACCGCTAAAGGCGCGATGATTACTAATTCGTATTGGTAAATAATCCCCGGCATCATTAGCCAAAATGAGATACATCGATTTGCTTTTACGCGAGCGATAAAAACTGGCAAGTCGTTCTTGCGGCCTCATGGCGTGGACAATCGCTGTCTTAGCCTGCAATTCTTGTTGTTCACTCATAACGATCATCCCCTTCACAAGGGCATTTTTGTAACCGGCCTATGCAACAACTGCTTAAGTCAACGCTGTTGTTGCCAAATCATGCTATCTTCTAATTCTCCAGTTGCTTCATCCCGATCCTGGTTCACGATGGTAAACCCTTTTCGGCGGTAGAAACGAGCTGCGCCTATGTTCTTCTGATAAACCGCTAACGTCAGCTTAGGATAGGTCTGTTGCAGTTTGGCCATCAACGCTGCCCCCACGCCTCTTCCGCGGGCCTGCTCATCAACAAAGAAACCAGCAATGTAGTTATCTTGCAGGCCACAAAAAGCAATGATGTCATGATCACGCTGATCCTGAACAAGCCAAAGTGTGGCCTTGCTAATCTGATCACGCACCAGCGGCACATTTCCAGTCCAATAGTCCGCTGGGATAAAATCATGGGCCTGCAAATTACCTTGTAGCCAGATCGCCATAATTCGATCAAGTTGCGGGGGTGTTGGCTGGGTTACTAGTTGAATCGTATAAGTTGTCATCTTAACCTCTGAATTCACTGTTTTCATGTGAAACTTTAGCTGCATCGTAACTTCAAGCCATCAGTGCCGCTTTTAACCAATTGCTGTCACATTCGCACCTTTTTTCCCATTAAGCAGTTGCGAAAAGATGTCGTACCGATGAAGGCGCGGTGTTCTCGAATCGTACTGTAGCCCATCGCCTTAAAAAACGGCTGAGCGGTGATCGAAACATAAGCTGTATACTGCGATGACACGACTCGTTGCTCAAGTGCCGCCACTAGTCGTTTGCCGACCCCTTCACGCTGATGCGCCGCACTGACGTAAAGCCGATCCAAGTAGCCATCAGACGCCATGTCAGCAAACCCAATGATTGTCTCGGCTTCATCCAATGCTACCAGCGCCACGTGTTTCATGAAGCTGGCATGCCACGCCGCAAGCGATCGCTCATGGCCAGCCCAAACGGCAATCTGATCAGCGGTATAGTCTTTCGCGTTGATTTTTTGAACGGTGTCTCTAAAAAGAGCCAAGGTAGGTGCCGCGTCACTTGGCTGGTAGGATCTGATTATCAACAAACGACTCCTTTTTGATAGGCACTTTGGAGCGGTGTGGCGGCTGGCAAGCCAATTGCCTGCTTAGCTTGGGCGAAAAATGTTTCTGGTGTCATGCTCAAAACCCCGTCTCTTCTTGTCAATATCAAATCCAGCTGATTGGCTTACTCGGCTGTCAACTAAAAGTCAGTCAATGATCCTCATTGTTGTCCCTATTTATGATATGGACTGCCAATATTAATCATAAAGGCCCGATAAATCTGTTCCATCAAGACTAAACGCATCAATTGGTGCGGCATGGTCAACTTGCCAAAACTCAAAGTATCATTGGCACGTTTCATGACTGCAGGCGACAAGCCCAGCGACCCACCGATCACGAAAGTAATGTCGGAATGCCCATAGGTTCCAAGATCGGCGATTTCTTTCGCGAAAACTTCGGATGGCCGCTGCTTGCCTTCAATCGCCAAAGCAATAACCCATTCCTTATCCTTAATTTTGCCTAAGATGCGGTCGCCTTCTTTAGCTTTCACATCAGCCATCTCAGCCTCGGAGAGATTCTCTGGGGCTTTTTCATCGGCAACTTCAACGATCTTAACCTTAGCGAATTTATCCATGCGCTTTAAGTATTCAGCAATGCCGTCGCGAAAATACTTTTCCTTTAATTTACCTACGCCAATGATCTTAATGTTCATGTTGGTATGATCTCCCATAGTCTCGTTGTTTGACCGATTTTTTTCTGTTTCAAGTATACCAGACGTTCTGGGTCGACCAGCAATGCATCCAACAACAAACTGGTTGGGATCGTTGAGAGCTGATGTAGGGACGCCCAACAAAAATAAAACGGCTAAGCCGCTCGCGTATAGTTGCTTCAAAACGCGTTCGCAGGCCCAGAAACCTGCACATAAGAACCTCCCAAAGCCCAGCCATTTAGGCTTGAGGCCGCTTATGCTCCGGTTTCTAACCGGGCCTGTTCACGCTCTGCCTGTTTGCCTATTGTCAACGTTCGGATTATGGCGCAAAATAGGCTGGTTGAGGTTTTTTTAATGAGGTAAATTGATGATTGTTATTCAGCGTCTGATCAAAGATCGGGTCCTGCAGATCACCGCCTTGTTGGTCGTCATAAGTCTGTTCATTGGCCGGCCAAAAGCAAGCGACATAAGTTTTGCCACATTATGGTCAATTCTCGCCATGATGACGGTGATTCAAATCTTCGAGCACCTACATATTCTTGATTACTGGGCCTATCGACTGACTTCCCGGGTGAAAAACACGCGACAGTTAACGTGGTGGTTTCTTTTTCTTGCGATTTTTGCCAGCATGTTTCTTTCAAATGACGTGACCGTCTTGACCTTGGTGCCGCTCTATCTGCGGGTTGCCAAGAAGTATCAGTTACCCGAGATTCTCCCGGTAACCTTGATTGGCATGGCCGCCAACTTTGGAAGCGCCTTCACGCCATTTGGCAATACCCACAATATCTTTCTGATGCACCAATTTCAAATTGACTTGCGCCAGTTCTTCGGCTGGTCAATTCCGTTACTTGCCGTTAGCTTTTTAGTGTTAGTATTGCTAAGCCTTTTCTTGCGTAATGTGCCTGTCCCGAATGTCCCAGCTGAACACATCCATATTCAAATGCGGCCGACCATGTTTGCCATTGCCGTTGCGTGTGTCGTCTTCGCTGGGGTCATTGGTCTTGTTCCTGCTTGGTTAGGGGCTGTTTTGGCGATTGCCTTATCCTTAGCACTGGACCCTAAAGATATGCGAGACGTTGATTACGCGGTGGTCTTAACTTTTGCTGGCTTTTTCATTATTGTCAGCGTCGTTGGCCAGATTCCATGGGTAATACACTTCCTTGCTGGTTTAGAAAACTCAGAGGAATCTGTTTATCTTAGTGGTGTTTTCACCAGTCAGGTTATTTCCAACGTCCCGTCTACAGTGCTGCTGGCACGCTTTACAGGTTATGTCGAGGCTTTATTTTATGGATCGAACATCGGCGGTGTTGGGACACTCGTTGGTTCAATGGCTAACTTACTTGTCTTCAAGCAATACATGATTTATGGTAACCGGCCCCATACTCGTTTTTTTGTCGGCTTTACGATTTTTAACTTAATTGGTTTGATTTTGTTGGGTTGTGCCGGTTACTGGTTGACGGTTCGTTAAGAAGCAATAACCTACCTCGAAAAAGTCAGCCAATTCGACATGCTTCGTTAAAAATCAGGTCATGACAGTAGTCAAATATTACATAACACCGGTAATGTATGCGTTTTCATTGCTTTTCTCCGGCAACGTGCTAGAATTAGGATTTGCTAAAAGGAACAGCGACATTCGAAACGAACCACCGCGACAGGCTATTTATGGACCTGTCGCACTTTGTTTGTACATCAGTTGAGCTGTCCTATAATGCGTCTACCAATGAAGCAAACTGTCTATCTGCCTCCTGATGTGATGATCAAATTTTAATCATCACATCAGGAGGTGTTGGCACCTTGTCTGCTAAAGCTATTGGTTGACGCTCGCTCTTAGGAGGAAGTATTTATGAAGCGCAGGACGTTGTTTTCGATCATCGTCATCACGCTGACCGCAGGATTTTTTACCTTATTTTACGGTATGCATAGTACTTGGACAGATACCCGGTCAGCGCAGGCCGTTCAAGCCGCTACCGACCAAGTCAATGATTTGTTCAAGGATCAATCGCATCAATTACCTTCAGACCAGCTAAATAAGCAGGCTATAGCAGCTGCCGAGACCAAATTACAACAGGCTCGTCAGAAGGCCAATGATGCAGACCACGCTGCCGCACTTGCCAGCGCACAAGCCGATGTTGATGCCGCTAAACATATGCTGATTGTTAAAGATGCTGTCGCTCAAAATGCAACAAAACTGGATGAGCTAAAAACGTTGTCAGATGAGTCGCAGCAAGCATTAACTGAGCTTGCCAAGCAGAAGCCAACCTTCGTCCAGACCTATCAAAAACGTGTGGCACAGTTGTCTGATCAAGAAGCGGCTGTGGCAAAAATTGCCAGTCTTTTTAGTGACACTGATTTCAAGACTCCTAAGCCAAATCTGAGCTCGGCACAAGTACAGGCTGCATTGGCTGCCGTTGAAAAATTGGACAATAAACAATTCGCCGACCAAGTTATGCCGCTAATCAGTACCGCTCAAGATGCCACTGCCGGAGAAGACAGTCGTGACACCGAACCGTCAGCATCGTCAGTACTGCCTAGCTCCGCCGATAGTAGTCAGCCAGCTGTTGCAGACAGCAGTAGTCAGGCTAGCTCATCTACCGCTAGCAGCAGTGAATCGGAGCAAAGTCAGGCATCTAGCTCAACCTCGACAGCAACTTCTTCATCTAGCCAGAATCCGTAATTTTTTGGATCACTAACCGATACTCAGGCACGCGTTGCCTGTCAAAAAAATGACGATACCGCACACATTCAAACTTGTGCGGATCGTCATTTTTTATTGGCCACCGCTAAAAGTCAGTGCCAATTAATTTGCTGTTTTCGTCTTGGCCAATTGCGGCACTAACTGGGTCAAATAGTCGATAAAGCTCAAGTAATCAGCAATGACCACATTTTCATTGGGGCCATGGGCAGCAGAATGGGCATTGCCAATGCCGCATGAAATAATCGGTGCGTGATTGATATCATAAAAGTACTTCATCGGTCCGCTGCCTGGAGAGTTCAGCTCGACTTGAACCTCGTCATCCCCATAAGTCGCACGGGCTAGTTGCAAGGCCGTCTGAACACGTGGGTCGTCAGGATCGGTTCTAAATGGCGGCTCGCCTAGGAAGTCAGACACCATCACATCGTCATAACCGCCAGCCGTCAACGCTTCTTTGACTAGCCGGACGGTCTCTGCCGGTGTCTGATCTGGCACCAAGCGCAGATCAAGCTTCGCCAGCGCGGTGTGCGGCAAAATGGTCTTGCCAATGCCGGGACCCTCATAGCCGCTGGATAACCCGTTGATGGTCATACTTGGCCGATTATAAAGGGCCGCCTTAATGTCATCAGCTGGCACCGTTGCCGGGCGGGTAATGCCGTAGTTCTTAGCAAACGCTGCATAGTCAAAGGCGGCGTCTTGAATTAACAGCTTTTGAGTAGCTGTCAGCGGCTTGACGACATCAAGAAAATGCGGAATCGTAATCTCATCCTTTGCATTTTTCAACGTTGCTAAAGCCTGAACCAACCGCCATGCCGGATTTTCTGTGATCGCCCCTAAACTGGAATGAAGATCAAAATCTGCCGTTTTAACGCTCAGCTGAAACGCGACGCCACCTTTCACGCCAAGCGAGATTTGAAACTTGCCTTGCTCATTTCGACCGCCAGATTCCCATAGGCAGAAGTCAGCAGCTAACAGATCAGCATATTGCGCTAACAGGTAGTCTAGATTCGGACTACCTTGTTCTTCTGCCCCTTCAACCAAGAACTTAATGGTACAAGGAAGACTGCCTTGCGCTTGCATGCGCTGAAGTGCTGCCAAGCGTGCCGCCAGTTCGCCTTTATCGTCATTTATCCCCCGAGCGTACAGATGGGTGTCGGTCATTTTCAACTGAAAGGGATCATTTTGCCATAAGGCTAGTGGTTCAGCTGGTTGAACATCGTAATGATTGTAGAACAAGATTGTGGGGGCATCTGCTGTCTGCGCCGGAAAAACCGCGTACACAGCTGGGTTGGTGCGGTCTGTGTGCAAGATGCGGCTTGTTGTTGCGCCCAGCTTGGTAAACTGGGTTCGTAGAAATTCGGCGGTTTCTGGAATTTCATTTTCCTCTGCTAAAGAGACGGAATGAAACTGTAAATACTTCGTTAGAAAATCCTGCATGGGTATTGTCATTTTTCGACCTGCTTTCTTTTGTCACTATTTGAAGTAAGCGTGCCGGTATTCCGCCGGTTGTAACATGCTGTAGTGAAGCCCGCCAACCTTAGTATTGATCAGCCGACTATTAGCACTTTGGAAAACGGGAATGTACCCCGCAACATCAATAACCCGCGCATTAGCGGCCAATTCTTCCTGATAACGTGCCTTCGCGCTTTGGCCATTGGTGTTATTTACTTTAGCCATCAAGGCAGTGAACTGGCTATCACTGAACTTAGAAAAGTTTGAAATGTTAGTGGCTGTGGCGGTATTGAGATAGTCGGATGGGTCTTGAATCGTTGAGTTCCAGCTCATCAGTACGGCATCAAACTTACCATCAAGTGAGCGTTGAATTCGGGTCATTTTTGGCAAGCTGCTGACGGTAACTTTTAACTGCGGTAGAACCTTGGTGAGCTGACTTTGGATGTACTCGCCGACTTGTTTATCGGTGTCAACATCTGAGGTCAGAATCGCAAAACTGATGCTGTCGGTATGCAATTCTTTCAAGGCTGCTTTGAGATAAGCCTTGGCTTTAGTTGGTGAATAATTCAGTGGTGTATCAGCATCTGCGGTGAAATCTTTGCCAGTTGATGGATTCGTGGCTAAGCCTTGCGGAACAAAGGCTTTAGCAGGTTTGGAGCCATCCTGCAACACTTTAGTTGTCATGGCTTGACGATCTAACGCCGCAGAGACAGCTCGCCGCAAATTAACATTGTTGAGCTGTGGGTTCTTGGTATTGAATTGCAGATAATTCATGTTGGCCGCCACTGTTTTGGTCAACGCAGGATTTTTGGCTTCTTTTTGGATTAAGTTGCCCGACAACGGTGCATCATCGAGCTTGCCCGTTGCAAAAAGGTTATCGATCGTGCTGGAATCCTTCAAAACCGTCACATGAACTTTAGCGATTTTGACAGCCTTTTTGGCAAAATATTCGGGATCTTTCACATAGTCCCAGCTATCACTCGTGGTATTAAAGTTTTTAATTTTATATGCGCCATTGGTCACGATTTTATCCGCGCTCGTTCCGAATTGCTTGCCATACCGTTTCACAGCGGCTTCATTAGTCGGATAATAGCCAGTCATCTGACTAGCAAAATAGGGGGTTGGCTGGCTGAGCTGAATTTTGAGTACATATTTGCTTGGTGCCGAAACACCTAATGTATCAGGGGATTTCTTGCCAGCAACAATGTCCTGATAGTTAGCAATCGCATCGTATTGATATGCAAATTCGGTTTTCGTCTTAGGATCAACGATGCGCTTCAAGGAGTAAACAAAATCTTTGGCTGTTACCGCGGTACCATCACTCCACTTCACATCTTTGCGCAGTGTCAATGTATATGTTTTTCCGCCATCAGTTGGTTTGACAACCTTTGTCGCCATCGCCGGAATGATCTTTCCGTCCTTATCATGGTCGTAAAGCGGCGTCATAATTTGTTCCAAAATACCGCCGCTGGTTGCATCAACGGCATGCGCCGGATCAAGTGAACTGGCCTCTGTGCTGACGGCAACGTTTAGCGTACGCTGGGTCGTTGCAGCCTTGGTTTGCTGTCCGCATGCAGCAAGTAGTGCGGTGATCCCGAATAAGCCTAAACCCAAGAAAACATGCTTTTTCATTTTTGTGCACCTCGTTTGGTTGATTTGTGTCGCGTGCTGCCATCAAGCATGTTTTGCTTGATGGACTAGCTTCCATAACGCGCTTGCCAGCCCAGAAACCGGGCTGACTCGCGCTCACAAAAAAAGCCGTCCATAACAAACATCTTGTTAAGGACGGTTTCCCGCGGTGCCACCTTAGTTTGATCAAAGAGACTGCGCCTGTGTGATGGTAGCATCTGGCAGTGTTTGATCACGCTTAGCCCGGGGCCAACACCCCGGCGACAACTGACGTATGTCAACACGTTTCCCCGTACTCGAAAAACTTTCGGGGGAACCCTCAGTGGTCCATTTACTGACCTGCGTTCGGCCGGACTCGCAGCATCGCCGGCTCTCTGTGCGTGCACAATCAGCTTGATCTCCACTTCAAAGGTTTGCATGAACGGTTATTTGATTGACTCAAACACTAACCGAATACCTGCATGGTTGTCAAGCATCCCACGATTAAATAACAGGAAACGCTTCGCGAGACTTATAAAATAACGGATTTCCATTTGCTCAAAAAGTGTAGTCATGCTGATCCAGCAAATTTTGGCATCAAGTGCATTCAGTTCGGATTATCAGGCAAAAACTAAACAGCATGAAAAAAGGTGCAAGTTCATTCTCATTTTTGAATGAACTTGTACCTTTTTAGTAAACCCCTTATATTACAAATACATTAATGTGTAACAAAAAGAAGTTGTTTCGTGACCTGTTTGCAATGGTCTTGTTAAGTCCGGCCCGTACCATTAGGATATTGGAGGTGCCATCAATGAAGCGAAAACATATTTTCCAAATCTTGATCGTAACCCTGCTTGCAGGTTACTTAACCGTTTTTTACGGGATGCGGAATACGATCGATACCTCATTTGAACAACACGCCGTCCAAGCGGCAACGCAACAAATTAGCCAACTATACTCGTCATCCAAGCGAACTTTCCCTGCGAAACACTTATCACGATCCATGGTGACCGCAGCTCAGGCCAAGGTCAACCAATTAGTTCATAACGTGGAAAATCGCGATCAAAAGAAAATTGTCGCCAAGGACAAACGGGATGCTGACGCTGCCAGTAACATGCTAACGATTCAAGAGGCAACTAACGCCCAGAGTAGTAATCTGGCGCAGATCGAATCGGAAGGTACCCGAGCCAGTGCAGCCTATAAGGCCATTGTCGCAATCAAACCGGCATTTGCAGCTGACTATCAGCAAGCTGTCACACAACTTTACAAGAAATCTTTAGCGATTGCGCAGATCAAAAAACTTTATAACGACCAGAATTTACAGCACCCAAAGGCCGATCTGAGCAGCAGTAACATTGACCTAGCCATCAACGCCATTGAAAATGTCGAAAATCAGGACTTTGCCAAAAACGTGTTGCCATTGGTCCAAGTAGCGAAGAAATCACAAGCTAACAATGATACGACCGTGGCAATGGAATCGACAGACACATCTTCAACCAAGCAAACCGCAACTACTGGTCGGCAAAATCAGCAAGACACTGGTGAACCAGCTAGCGGCGTGTCTGGGAATCACGCGACAACTGCAGGTCAAGCTTCTGATCAAACAAGTCAACCGAGCCAGAAAGCTCCGAGTCAACCGACTACTTCACCGAGTGGGACAAGTTCAAGCACCGACAATAATGCTGGTGCAAGTGCTTCCTCGTCAATATCAGCATCAGCCAACAAAGCAGAGCCCATGACGGTCGTTTTGAGCGGCGGTTTGTATAAAACCTATGACGATGCAGTTGCATCCATCAAAATCCAAGGCAAAGCCGTTGATGACATGACGATCAGGTCTGTCACAATGAGCGACGGTTCCTTTCAGTGGACTTGGGGACCAAACGGCGACAGTGGTAGCAGTAGTTCAAAACCAAGTTCCTCTGCGCCATCTTCTTCCAATCCCACAGGGCAAGATGCAAACAAAAACAGTCAACCGCAGCATTAGACCTTTGCTACTTTCGAAAATCGCTGATAATGGCCTCTTCTCCCACCATCATCAGCGTTTCGCTACGTTATCATATCATTCAAACAACTTTTAAGTCTCACAAAAGACCCGCATCAGTTCGACAGCTACGTCGAATTGATGCGGGTCTTTGGGTTTTCTACTAGTTGATCTGCTGAATCTGTTCACGTTCAGCAGTTGCCCGGACAGGATCCACAAGTGCCTGCCGATGCAAGCCATTGCGCGCTCGCAGAGCATAGAGAATTGTTACGGTATCGACAACTTCTTGCAGCATTGCGCCAATAATTGTTGGAATGACACCGAAGCTGGCGATTAACATCAAACCTGTACAAATCGCAATGCCGATGAGGACCGCTTGCTTGGCAATGACCATGGTTTCCTTAGCAATTAAAGTGGCCGCAGCAACTTTCGCCAAATCGTCGCGCAGAACCACGGCATCAGCCGATTCGCTTGCCGCGGTTGCCCCATGTGCACCCATTGCAATGCCGACATCAGCAATCGCCAATGAAGGTGCATCATTGACACCATCACCAACCATCACAACTGGCCGGCCATCCTTAGGGACGTTATCCAAAACTTCAATCTTCTGTTGTGGCAATTGTTCCGCATAGACTTGGTCAATGCCGACCTGTGCCGCCACTTTATCAGCGATTGACTGCTGGTCGCCAGAAATCATAATCAGCTTAGCATCATTTAATTCGTGCAGTTTCGTCATCGTTTCTTTTGCTTCTGGACGAATCTGATCGGAAAATGTGATCGCACCTGCGTACTGGCCATCAACATTCACATACACGGCAGTCGTATCAACCGTAGCCTTCGTCCCAGCAAACTCGGCTTTACCGACCTTGACTTTGCGGCCATCCACCGTGGCATTAACGCCAAAGCTAGTGGTTTCCGACACATCTGTCGCTGGCAGCCGATCAGCTGTCGGCACAGCATCTGCCAGTGAACGCGCCAAAATATGAGTCGATTGACCTTCCGCACTTGCGGCTAGCTTCAAAAGCTGATCCTGTGAGAAACCGGCTTGTGGCAAAATCGTCGCAACTTTTAAAATACCGCGTGTCACGGTGCCGGTTTTATCAAAGGCAAAGGTTTTAGCTTCACTTAACTTTTCTAGCGTAGTCCCTGACTTGACAATGATCCCGTTGCGGCTATTACGACTCATGCCGGAGACCATCGCAATTGGCGCGGCCAGAATCAGCGGACAAGGCGAGGCCACAACCAATACCTGTGCAAAGCGAACTGGGTCGCCAGAGAAGAACCAGCCAAGACCCGCAATCACATAAGCAATCAACGTAAACGGTACCGCATAACGATCAGCCATCCGAACAAAATGTGCTGGCCGCGCTTCAGATTCCTTAACCAGTTTAATAATCCCTTGATACTGACTATCTTCAGCCCGTTGCGTGACATTAACAGTTAGGGCAGCGTCACCATTGACGGTCCCAGACATAATGTCACTACCTGCGTTTTTGGCAACCGGTTTAGATTCACCCGTCAAACTGGCTTCATCCACCAAACTCTCACCTGCCAAAACCGTACCATCAACTGGCACGACTTCCTGCGGCTTAACCAAAATCGTTTCGCCAACTTGGACGGCCTCAACGTCAACATCTTCAACGTGTCCATCAACCATACGATGCGCGGTTGTCGGTGCATTTTCGAGTAATTGCTTTAATTCACTGCTTGCTTTTGTTGCTGCGTAGCTTTCAAGCGCATCGCCACCAGTCAGCATCAATAACACGATCATCGCAGCCCAATACTGGCCAACCGCCAAGGTGGCAACAACCGCCGTAATGGCAAGCAAGTCAACACCGAAGTTACCAGAACGAATTGTCTTCACCATGCCCCAGAACATAATTAAAGCAATGATTGACCCCATCACCGTGATCAGCCCTTGCGCGATCAATGGTTGCTTTAAACCGAAAGCAAAGACTAGCGCAATGGCACTTACAGCAAGCACCATCATTAATTGCCAGTTCTTTTTCATCACTGCCACTCCCTTTTTCTAAGTACCCCAATTATAACCATTACAATCTGAAAGCACAACCTTTTTTTGAACGAATATAATCTGTCCCACTTAGATGCTCGACATTCATGGTTTCTATTAATTGAGCCATGGCTAAACTCTTCTACCGAAAATTAACTCAAGTGTCCATCATCCCCAACCAGTACGCTTAAACCGGCAATGATTGACCCCGTTAATTTTATGGCTTCCCTAATATTCGCTTCATATTATACGCTTTTCATATGATAAGGCTCACATAACTTGCTTTTTTAACAAAATAAAAGACCGCACCATTAAAATCGGTACGGTCTCTCGTATATAAATGAAGCTAGGCAAATAATTCGTAGATCAATCAATATTGATCTGATGATTGCCCTTTTGGTCGCTTGTCATTTTTGGCAGATCGATCGTCAGGACACCATCATTGACCTTGGCGCTGATCTGACCTTCATTGACATTTGGCAACCGATAACTACGACTCATGCGGCCATAGCTGCGTTCTGACATCAACATATTGCCGTCCTTGTCGGCATGATCTGCTTGTTCCTCATGCTTGACAGCAATGCTGAGCACATCACGATCGTAACTCAGACTGATATTTTGCTTCTCAATGCCAGGCACATCAACTTTCACAACATACGCCTGATCGTTTTCCTGAATATCAGTCTTTAGAACCCGACTGCGATCAACATTTGCTGGTGTCAAGCTGTCAAAAAGATGACGACCCAAATCGTTAAAGAAAGGATCGCTCAGCCAATCATTACGACGCATCAAATCATTAGCCATATTCGAATACTTCCTTTCATATCGAAGGCATTTCATGTCTTCCCTACAACACCTTTAGTATACCACAAAAATTAGCACTCGCAAACGTCGAGTGCTAATTTTGTGGTCCTATTCAACGACTGGTTGATGCAAAAAGTGACTTAATAGCCCAGAGCTACCTTAGCAAATTTTGCCGCCCAGTTTTGTCATGTCATCCCGACGTTGTGCATCATTTTGTGGTAAGGCGGCGTCCTTATTCAAGGTCACAGCCCCATCAAGAATGCCGCTGTCATCACGCAGAGCCAACGATGCGTTTTTGAAATCAAGTGTCAGACCACTACCGAAATAATCCGTTTCTGGGTCACCCGTTGTCAGTTTGAAACCAGCTTCGTTGTCCAGTGGCAGCGCATAATCTTGATCATCCTCATCGGCAACCACTAACTGATATTTATTTCCAATGGCACAAGAACCGCCAAGTTTGGAATATTTGCTTGAGCCATCATCCAGTGCCAAGAATAACCGTTGATCCTGATTGACATGATCCTTCAAGTAAGTGACTGCTGCTGGTTTGATTGAGATTTGCATCCGAACCATCCTCTCCATTGAGTTGTGCACAACCTTTTTACCTTCTTTATCGTACTCACATTTCCAAATGAAGTCAAATTCGGAGTTTTTCGCAACGACCAACAGGTTATCCACACGTCTTATCCACATGTTCATAACTTCATACGCCAAATATAGTATTAAGTATTCGAATTGACACCAAATAGGCGATTTAAAAAATTCAAGCAAAAAATTTTTAAAAAGAAGTCATCCACAGTTTTTGATCGTTCGATTTCACAAACTTCAGCTCACGCATCCCGTTCCAGCCGCTGGGAACAAACGTTTTGTCACAAGTTAAAAAAGTTTATCCACAGGTTATCCCCAAGTCAGTGAATAACTTAGTCACACCCCAGAATCTTAGTTATGAACAGTATCCACAGAGTTATCCACAGGTAAAGCATCAATTTTAGGTAAAAGTTACCCACTCTTGACAAATCTTTTTCTTGAACTTTTCCACAGGTTGGCCCCTTGAATTTTCGGATAAAAGCTCAAAACTGCAGAGAAACCGCTTGCCACTAACTTCGCAAGTGCATCAAAAAATCCTCGATCCAGAAACGAACATTTTCTGACTCGAGGATTATCGATTTGTGTGATTTAGTTCTTAAGGTCGCTTGTCGTTTGCGACAGCTTTACAGAGACTGTCTGCTGTTCTCCGGCACGATACAAAGTTAATTTAATCGTGTCGCCAACCTTGTGTTTGTATAGCTGTGTATGCAAGGCTGCTGTGTTTGAGGTGCTTACCCCATCAAGGGCCGTGATCACATCATACTGCTTCAAACCAGCAGATTTAGCACTGCTGCCGCTGGTAAAGCCAGCAACCACAACACCATCCGTCACACTAGCAGGCAACTTCAGAACCGATTTCTGCTGTGTTGCAGAAACAGTGGATAAGTCACGAACTTCGATGCCAAGCGCTGGTCGAACCACTTTCCCGTTAGCAACGAGTTGATTGATGATTGAAACGACTTCATCACTTGGAATTGCGAAGCCCATGCCTTCAATGGTGGCATTACTGCCAGAGTTGCCGGATAATTTCATAGAGTTAATACCGACGACTTGCCCTGAAAGATTAATCAGCGGACCACCGGAATTCCCAGAATTAATCGCTGCATCCGTTTGAATAACCGTTGCCTGGCCGGTTGTGTTGCCACTGTCATCAGTGACATCCACTGTCCGACTCTTTGCGCTGACAATCCCTTGCGTCACACTTGTTGCGTACTGGGACCCCAGCGGTGAACCAATTGCTAAGACAGTCTGTCCAGTCGCGATCTTGCTAGAATCTCCGAAACTGGCCACGGTATTGACCTTGCTACCGTCGATGGTCAGCACTGCCAAGTCAGACGTCGAGTCCGTGCCAACAAGACTGGCCGTTAGTTTCGTACCATCGCTCAAAATGACTTCCAACTTATCTGAACCACTAACAACATGGTTATTCGTCACGATATAAGCTTTGCCATCTTTCTTTTGATAAATGACACCAGATCCTTCACTGGCCTCTTGAAGACTGGACGAACTGCTCTGCGAACTACTACTGCTTTGACTGTCTTGTCCAAAAATACCTTCGAGACCGCCAAATGTGTCTAGACCATCACTGTTGCTCTCGGCTTTTTGCATATTCACAACGGAAACGACAGCGCCTTTAACCTTCGCAAAGGCTTGTTCCGATGCACTGCTTTCATTAACAGAAACGTTGGAAATCTTCGTCGTACCGGCTTTCCCTGACGTATCGGTTACACCGAGACTTTGACTGTGGTTGATTGCCAAATAGGCAGTCCCGCCGCCAACACCGCCACCTATCAAGGCTGCCACAACAGCAACAATCGCAATCTGCTTCCAGCCGCTATTCTTAGGCTTTTTTGGTGCCCGCTGTGGCTGTTGCTCGTTTTGTGGTGTCTCTTGAAAGTTATGACTTCCATTATCCATAACGGAATTCCTCCTTTAAACGCGCTCGTTTGCCCAGAAACTGACTCATAAGACCTAGCCGTTTGGCTGAGGCCGCTGATACATTGGTTTTTACCTGGACTAGTTCGCGCTCTATGGGCAGTTCTAACTCGCCCTGATTACATTTATAATTGTAAGGGGCGATTTTGACGAAATTATGAACAACCTCGGGATTTTTTAATACAGTCTCAGACCCGCGGTATCGCGATATTAGTTCGTGGGGTTGCTTATTTTTTGCACCATCAATAAAAAATGAAAGGCAGTGAATATGCGACCGGATTTTTGGGTCGGGATATTCACTGCCTTGGGTAGCGTGTGGTAGCGTTGGATGACGGAAAATGCTTAAGACACCACCGCTGTTGCTGTGGAAACGCGCTCGCAGTCGCAGAAACCTCCATGTAAAGACCTCAGGCGCAATGGCCAAAGCCCAGCCATCACGCCTGAGGCCACTTACATTCCGGTTTCTAAGCGCTCCTGCTCGCGCTTTGCTTTATACCACAAACAGCGGATCTGCAACTGCAGGATCGGTGTCATAGATACGAAAGTCGTGATCGACGGCTAGGCCTTGTTGAGCTAGTAGTGAAGCCACGGTTAGGTGTGCGAGTGGTTTATTATTGTTGTGCGGAGAAAGGTGTCCTAAATAAATGCGCTTGGTTCGTAGCCCGATAACATCCATCAAGGCATCAGCGCCGTCCTCATTGGAAAGATGGCCTTGGTCGCCTAAAATACGCTGTTTTAGTGGCCATGGATAAGGCCCCGTTCGTAACATCTCAAGATCATGGTTACATTCCATGACATAGGCATCTGCATCACGAATGGTACCTGCAACACGGTCAGAAACATACCCTGTATCCGTTAGAATTGTGAAGGTTTTCCCGTCATGATGGAACTGATAGAACTGCGGAGCCGCAGCATCGTGTGAAACGCCGAAACTCTCAACATCCAAATCACCTAATGTCAACGTTGCGCCCATGTCAAAAAGCCGCAATTGGTCTTCTGGAATTTTGCCAACACTTTTGGGCAGTGCCGCAAAGGTTTTTGCATTCGCATACACACTCAGTTTCGGATAACGTCGTGCTAAAACACCGACACCACGGACATGATCACTGTGTTCATGGGTGATGAAGACACTATCGACATCTGTCAGGTCGCGCCCGATGCTTTGCATCAGCGTCTCGATCTTTTTGCCGGACAAGCCGGCGTCGACCAGCACCTTATGACCCGGCGTTTCAATATAGGTTGCGTTGCCTGAACTGCTGCTAGCAAGGACACTGACACGCATCCCAAAATCTTCGCCCACGATCAACATCTCCCATCTTCTACCATTCAACTGATGATCAAATTGATCATCCAGTTGTTATTTCATTACATTCTAACACTAATTGTCATTACGATTCTTCATAACCGTTCGGGTAATGGCATTCACGCGTTTAACCGTCACATTGCCGGTTGCCCGGTTTTTAACACCGATATACCACGCTGGCACGTAAACCGTGCTCCCCTTTGCATCTAACAAGTAACTATAGGCCAATTTAGTAGATACAATCGCGGAATTGTTCGGAATATCGTTATCTCGATACAACGTAATCACCGCATCCTGTTCACTCATTAAATTTAAGCGGTCGCGCAAAACACTTAACTTTGCAAGGTAAGTTTGGCTATAACTGACCAACCGATCGTCAACTACATGCAAGGTCACTGCAGCCCGCCGATCATAGATCAAGCCAGCCTTGGGGTGCTGAGCAAAGACAATACGTTCATCACTGGAAAGCGCCGGCGCATATTCGTATTCGCTGCCATGGTAAATACTGTCTTTCACAAATGTCGTCAGTTGGCGTATTTGCTGACTCTTTTTCAAAGTGATCGGCGTGTCTAAGCTTGCCTGCAACTCTTGGTAATCACCTTCACTGATGCTGACCTGTTGCTTCACCAACTTGCTGTGCGCAGCACTTAACGCTGTGTTCGCCTGACTTGCAAGATAATCGCCTTCTGGTGTTTGCTTGCTCAAATGCGGCAGCTTAATCTGGTCACGCGTAATGTCGGTGATCGTGGCGGCATCTCCACTTTTGGTTGTTGCCAAATCGACCTGCTGCGCCTGAAAAAAGCTAATGCCTAAGAAAATATTCAGACCGACAAACACGACTAGAAAAATCCATTCAATGCGTCGAAAATCCACAAGATCGCCTCCCTCAGCGTGCCCGAAGCTGCGTTGTTACGCTGTTAACATGACTTATTGCGACTGACTTGAACCTGATGTGCTGACACTCGCGCTTGCTGCATCATTACTCGGTGTAGCCGTGCTGGCAGCTGTTTGTTCACTAGCAGCATTAGCCTGCTGATCTGTTTGGTGATTGATCCAACTCTGATAATCGCGGTATTCGCCTTTCATCTCAATATAATACGTCGGCTGCAAATCGACCACTTGTTGATCATTGCTGCTGCCCGTCCATTGATAGCCAATCAAAATATCCGTAATTTGATTGGCGCGATAGCCAGCGGCTTCTAATTGACTCAGGATCGTCGCAGTTGCTGGCAAGGTCTGGGCAGCTTGATCGGTTGGGATCGGGACGGTCAAATTGGTGTTTGAGAAATTAATCTCTTCAGATGTCTGGGTATAGCGCACCGTAACATCCCCTTTTTGATAGCCATTAAAAATCGGAAAGCCCTGAACAAAGGTCTTATAGATAACAGCACTGCGACTTGCGTCATATTGAAAATAACGCATGCTGGCCAGATTGGTCATCTGCAAATCACTAAGCCCTTCAAACGTCGCATGGAAGAAATTAGCTAACCCAGTACTAGGAAAATTGGCCGCATAATTTTCAAACTCGATTGCCCCAGTGGATGAATCAGCTGTCATCCGCCGAGTTGATCCGGCGGTGTATAACGTACTATCGCCAATTTCTCGTGAATCCACGTTGCTGGCGGTTTTCGATGGCATTAACAGCGAAACATAGTAATTAGCACTCTGTTGATCCATCAGATAGGCATATGGCTGCAACTTAATTGGACGGGTGAAGAAAGCGACTTCGCTATTGCCCAAGCGTCTCTCCTCGACCGGAAAGGCCCCTGTAGCTTGTTTAGCCACCGCATCGCGTAACTTGTTGGTTGTAACGTTAGCCATTTTGGCCTCGTAAACCGTTCTTGTCGCGTCATTGATAAAAATCAGTTTATTGCCTGATCCATCTAAATCAAACAGGATCCGGTTAAAATGAAAATCAGCTGATTTTAGATTAGGCTGCTTGTTAAAGAACCATCGCTCAAAATGATTAAAACTCATCACGTCTTGGTAAACTAATTGCAGACTGCCATTTTGAGTCAAAAAGTTCTCATAGTTATTCTGCGAAACTTTTCCAATGGTTTTGATCTGTTGCATATGCCAACTTGCCATCTCTTGATGGACACGTGATCCCATACTGGCATTTGCCTGAAAGAGCATTTGCTTCTGGTCGCCATGCGTGTAGTACACGCGACTAGGAAGATAAACCGTTGCTTCCATCTTTTTAACATTGGGATCATTTTCAGTTGTGACCTGCATGCTTGAAGTGCTGCGCCGTTCCTGACGCGATGGATTACGCCAAATTAAGGATGTGAAAATAAAACTCAAGATCACCATGGCGATCAGGCTGATTCTTAAGATCCAATTACTAAGCTTCATCCCAATCATCACCTCCGTCTGTGATCGGTTCATACGGCAGTGAGATATAGAAGGTGCTGCCGCGGCCTTCTTGCGAATCGACCCAAATTCGGCCATGCAAGGCTTCAACAACTTCCTTCGAGATTGCCAATCCTAAACCGGTACCGCCTTGCTTGCGTGATCGTGCCTTGTCGACCCGATAGAAGCGATCGAAGATTTTGCCCAGATCTTGACGTGGAATGCCAAGTCCTTGATCACTAATCGATAGGATCACGTGGTCATGCGTCTGGAACAGCCGCGCCGTGATGGTCCCGCCATCCGGACTGTATTTAATCGCGTTGTTCATAATATTATCAATCACTTGCATAAACTTATCGGTATCAATTTCGACCCATAAGTCCTGATCAGTAATCTCGCGCTTAATCGAGTACCGTTTCTTTTGACCATCTGGCTGTGGCAGCGGTTGGGCCGTTTTGGCTTCGCCCGTGTGTTCATTATCGGTTTTTAACATCATGTCAAAACGATCAAGCACATAATTGAAGAATTCGTTGAGATTAACGGTTTCCAAATTGAACTTGCTGGTGCCGGAATCAAGCCGTGACAAGCTCAAGAGATCATTAATCATCCGAATCATCCGATCCGTTTCTTCTTGGGTCACGTTGAGAAAACGTGGCGCCAGCTTTGGATCTTTCCACGCACCATCACTCAAAGCTTCAATGTAACTGCGAACTGATGTGAGGGGCGTCCGCAATTCATGTGACACATTGGAAACAAATTCTTTGCGATCACGATCAATCTTTTGTTGTTCGGTAACATCGTGCAAAACAGCGACCAAACCGGAAATAAACCCGGTTTCCCGCTGGATCAGACTAAAATCGACACGTAGAATCAATTCATGATCCAGTTGCTCCGAAAAGTCCAACAACAGTTCTGTTTGATGTTCCAGCAGATCGCGCAACGTATAATCCTTAGCGATGTTCAACAGCTTTAGAATTGAAACACCGATGACATCTTCATTCTTGGTGTTCAGGAAATTCAGTGCCGTCTGGTTGATGATGATAACATTCCCACGCCGATCAGTCGCGATAACACCGTCCGTCATGTGAGCCAGCACACTATCCAACCGCCGACGTTCCGCTTCAGACGCCTCTTGTGCTTCTTCAACGCGAACACTGAGGTTGTTAACGGCAACTGCCAACTGACCCAGCTCGTCTTGTCCATAAATCCGAACCTGTCCAGAATAATCGCCGCGCGCCATGCGAATCGCTTGCTTCTTCATTTCATCAATTGGACGAGTAATAGCCCGGCTGATGACAATCGATAGTAAAGTGCCCAGTAAGCCAGCTACTAAACTTGAGATTAGGAAAATGCCCACGATTTTATTGATGCTATCGTAGGCCTGTTCCATAGATGCCGAAATGGCAATGGCGCCGATCACTGAATTGTTGTCGCCTGTCGCATTCGGATTTTTGATCGGGATCACTTTATAATAAGTTGATCCCGTTCGATCACGGTATTCATAACCTTCGTATTGCTGGCCAGAATACAATGTGTTTTTAATGCTGGAGTTAGCTGACTTTTGCCCCACATTGGTTTGCGCATTAATATCACTGTCGCCGCGAATAGTGCCCTTCGCATCAACCACTTGTAAATCCGCCGAGTTGGCAATATCTGCCTGGCTCAACGTGCTTTTAATATCATCATTGGCGCCTTCTGTATCAGTCCGCAACAAATCCGCGGCCAGCTTATCTTGAATATAGCTGTCCACGTTCACACTGGTCTTAAACTGCTCAATGTTTTGCTGCTCAAGGGTCTTAACAAAGTAAGCCCCAATTAACTCCAACGTCACGACTAGCAAGAGAATAAAGACGATCGCAATTTTGAAGTGGATTGACTGAAAGAAGCGAATCTTTTTATTCAACAGTGGTGCTCCTAATTATTCAGCATCGGGATTCCGCAGATAGTAACCGACACCGCGTCGAGTCACCAGCCATTCAGGGTGAGACGGGTTGTCTTCGATTTTTTCACGCAGACGGCGGACGGTCACATCGACGGTGCGGACATCGCCAAAGTAATCGTAGCCCCAAACGGTTTGCAGCAGATGCTCACGGGTCATGACCTGCCCAAGGTGTCGGGCAAGGTAGTGCAGCAGCTCAAATTCACGGTGGGTTAATTCGATGTTTTCACCGCGTTTAGAGACTGTATAGGCATCGGGGTGAATCGTTAGATCTCCGACTTCTAATTCCTTGTTTGCTTCGTCTTCTTCATTGCTGGCTGCGTTGGATGATGCGGTTCGGCGCAAGTTAGCTTTGACACGTGCCACCAGTTCACGATTGGAAAATGGTTTGGTGACGTAATCGTCAGCACCGAGTTCCAACCCGAGCACTTTATCAATTTCTGAGTCCTTAGCTGTCAGCATAATAATTGGGGTGTCATGTTCTTTACGAATTTGTCGGGCGACTTCAAGCCCATCAATTTTTGGTAACATCAGATCAAGTAAAATTAAGTCGGGTGACTCTGCTTCGACTTTTTTCAAGGCTTCTTCGCCATCATAAGCGGTTACGACATCGTAACCTTCTTTATCCAAATTAAACTTGACGATATCAGAGATAGGCTTCTCATCGTCAACGACCAGGATTTTTTTCGCCATCATTGGCCCTCCTTGGTTTAAGATACACTACTATAGTATAACGGTTTTAGGGAAAGAGCGCGAGGGGCCTAGTTTGAAACCGAAGCATAAGCGGCCTTAAGCCTAAATGGCAGGACTTAGTTCCTTTAAGCTTGAGGTTCTTATATGCAGGTTTCTGGGACCGCGAGCGCATTTTCTACAAGCACGTTAGGTCGCACTTCGATAGATTCCGGCTTGCATTAAATGCTGCTGCAAGCTGGCTCCGCGGCGATTGGGCTGGAACGCACTGGGCACGACTTTTCCTAAAGCGGGAAAACCACCCGCTTAAGGAAAATTTCAGTGCTGAGCCCATCGCCGCTCCGCCAGCTTGCCTTTCTATCCAATGTCTCAATATCACATCATTTCAAATCAGTGCTGTTAATTCATAAGCAAGCTTGAAAGGGTCAGTTAATAAACACTTCGCCATTCACCTCGTCTTCACACTAAACGCGCATCGCTATTCCGGTGCTTGCCGACATTTAATCACCCAATTATGAATTTTGGAGGTTGCTAATATGTTCTTTTATCATGATCAGCTCAGGCTTTACTATCAACGGCGCGGTTCGGGACCAGTGATCGTGTTGTTGCATGGGAATGGTGAGGACCATACGATTTTTGCTAACCTGATTGAGCAATTGGCACCGCTGTATACGGTGATTGCAGTGGATAGTCGCGATCATGGTCAGAGTTCGCGGACGAATCGCTTGAGTTATGATGCGATGACGGCAGATTTAGCGGCCCTGATCACTGGCTTGGAGCTTGAGCAGCCGATTTTGCTTGGCTTTTCTGATGGCGCGATTGTGGCATTGCAGTTGGCGATTCGTCAACCCCAGTTAGCCGGCGCTTTAATTCTTGCTGGGGCGAATCTGACCCCGCAAGGCTTACGCTGGTATTCGCGAGTTGCTTTTCGGGTTGCTGCCGGTTACCATCCGTTACCTAAAATGGCAATGATGCTCCATGAACCGCAAATCACACCGGCCATGTTGCATCGGGTGGCCATACCAACATTGGTCCTTGCAGGCAGTCGTGACTTGATCGCACGAAAAGAAACGCTCACCATTGCGACTAATATTCAAAACGCCGAGCTGCATATTCTTCCCGGTGAAAATCACAATTCTTACATCAAAGACAACGCGAAACTCTGGCAATTGATTCGGCCTTTTCTTGCTGGTTTAAACAGAACAGACTAAAGTTTAGTCTGTATTTTTTTTGCATATTTAACATTTTCCTTGCATATTCATATACATGAGTATATATTCAATCCATAATCACAAATGAGGAGTGAAACATATGCGGGGAATCAAACATTGGGCCATGGCCTTCATTGCGCTGGTGGCTATGCTCGTCGGCTTCGCTGCAAATCAGCCGGTACCAACGGCGGCAGCAAGCGAGGATCTGGCGGCAATTCAAAAACGTGGTTACTTGGTTGTTGGTCTGTCAGCCGATTACGCACCACTTGAGTTCCATGCCACCCTCAATGGGGCCGATACCATTGTTGGTGCAGATATCTCCATGTCAAAACAGATCGCCAAAGACATGGGCGTGAAACTGCAGATCAAGGAAATGAACTTCACCGCCTTAATTGGTGCCTTGAAAACCGGCAAAATTGATTTGATCGTCTCCGGTATGTCAAAAACCCCTGAACGTGAAAAAGAAGTCAATTTTTCAACGCCTTACCTATATGAGACACAGGTTATGGTGATTCGGAAGGCTGATAAAGCCAAGTATAAATCGATCGCTGATTTTTCCGGCAAAAAGGTCGGGGCTCAAAAGCAAACGACGCAGGAGCAGCTTGCTAAAACGCAACTCCCAGGTGCCAAAATTTCAAGTCTCGACAAGGCCAATGATGTCATTGCTCAAGTCTCCTATAACAAGCTGGATGGTGCCGTTTTAGCCAGCACCATCGCTGATTCTTATGTGGCACGGACACCAAGCTTAATGGTACTCAATCCGCATTTTGCTACCCCCAAAGCACCAACGGCCATTGCCGTCAGCAAACAAAATTCAGCCCTGCTCGCTCAGGTCAACAAGACAATCAGTAAGGTCAAAGGCGCCAAATACAAGACCTATCTGCAAGCCGCTTATAAACTACAGGATCAAAACCAAAGTTTCTGGGCTAAATATGGCAACTACTTCCTTCGCGGCGCACTCTACACTCTGATCTTTGCGGTTCTAACTGTTTTCTTCGGGACTGTGATTGGCACGCTGCTCGCCTTGATGAAACTAAGCCACAGTTGGTTTGCCAAGGCAATCGCGAACGTCTACATCGAATTCATTCGTGGTACCCCATTACTGGTGCAGGCTTTCATCGTCTTCTTCGGAACGCAAATTCTCGGTCTCGATCTTAGCGCATTCGTTGCCGGTGCCATCGCCATGGCCATCAACTCAGGTGCCTATGTTGCCGAAATCATTCGTGGCGGGATCAACTCCGTCCCGATCGGTCAAACCGAGGCCGCTCGTTCACTCGGACTCCATCAAGGTCAGGCCATGCGTTATGTCATCCTGCCGCAAGCCACCAAGAATATCTGGCCAGCGTTGGGTAATGAATTCGTCACCGATATCAAGGAAAGTTCCGTCTTGTCCGTGATCGGTGCCACTGAATTGATGTTTGAAGGAACCGTCGTTCAAGGTGCTTCATTCAAACCATTCTTACCGCTAGTTGTTGTGGCAATTCTCTACTTCATCATGACCTTCACCCTTTCACGCCTGCTGCGACTGATTGAAAAACGCTTTAATTAAGATCAAAGTAACGCTCAAATAGCACCTCAAAACTAAGGAGGATTTTTAACTCATGACAGAAAAAATCGTACTGGCATATTCAGGCGGCTTGGACACTTCAGTTGCCATCCCGTGGTTAAAAGACAAAGGCTATGAAGTGATTGCGGTGGTATTAAATGTCGGCCAGCCAAACGCCGACTTTGACGCCATTCAGCAAAAAGCACTGAACGTTGGTGCACTCGATTCGATTGTGGTTGACGCCCAAGATGAATTTGCCGATTACTATGTTGCCCCGGTCATTAAAGCTAATGCCTTGTACGAAGGCGACTATCCGCTGGTTTCCGCCTTATCTCGGCCATTGATCATTGAACATCTGGTGAAAATTGCCCACGCGCAAAATGCCACAGCGATTGCCCATGGTTCAACCGGTAAAGGCAATGACCAAGTTCGCTTTGAAGCCGCAATCCACGCCTTGGATCCAGAAATGAAAATTGAAGCACCGATCCGTGATTTTCACTGGTCCCGTGAGGAAGAAATCGATTACGCCAAGGAACATCACGTCCCGGTACCGATTGGTAAAAAATCACCTTATTCAATTGATGCCAACCTCTGGGGCCGAGCCAATGAAGCCGGTATTCTTGAAAATCCTTGGAATCAGGCACCAGATGATGCTTGGGGTATGACAGTTTCCCCAGAAGCCGCTCCTGATGACCCAACGTTTATTGATCTCACCTTCAAGCAAGGCGTTCCGGTGGCGTTAAATGATGAACCCATGGCGCTGGCAACGATGATCAAGGAGCTAAACAAGCTGGCTGGCGACAATGGCATTGGCCGGATTGATAAAATCGAAAATCGGCTAGTTGGCATCAAGTCGCGTGAAGTCTATGAAGCACCAGCCGCTGCTGTCATTATGGCAGCCCACCACGATCTAGAAAACCTGACGCTTGAACGTGACGTTCAGCATTTTAAACCAACCATCGAAGATAAAATCACCAACATGATCTATGAAGCGCAGTGGATCTCACCGTTGTTTGATGCCTTGATGGCGTTCATCGACAAGACTCAGGCTGTCGTTAATGGCACAGTGAAAATGAAGCTTTACAAAGGCAACGCCACAGCCGTTGCTCGCAAATCCGCCCACAACTCGCTTTACGATGAAGATCTCGCGACTTACACAAGCGCTGATTCCTTCGATCAAGAAGCAGCAGCTGGCTTTATCAAACTCTGGACCTTGCCGACAACCGTTTTCGAGCAAGTCAACCATGTGCACTCCGAGGAAAAACAACATGACTGATAAGTTATGGGGCGGTCGGTTTACCGAAAAAGCGGCACACTGGGTTGATGCTTTTGGAGCCTCCATCGGTTTTGATCAGCAAATGGCCCAAGAAGATTTGGAGGGGTCGCTTGCACATGTCAAGATGCTGGGCAAAACCGGCATCATCCCCCAAGCCGATGCCGACACGATCACGGCGGGTTTGCAGCATCTGCAGAAGGAATTGGCTGCTGGCAAACTGCACTTCACGGTTGAAAATGAGGATATCCATCTTAATATGGAAGCCCTGTTGACCGCTGAAATCGGCCCCGTTGCTGGCAAACTGCACACTGCCCGCTCGCGCAATGATCAAGTCGCAACCGATCTGCACCTCTGGCTGAAACATCGCCTACCAACAATCAAAGAAGCTTTGACCAACCTGCAAACCGTATTGGTTGGTCAAGCCAAGGTCCACGCAGCAACAATCATGCCCGGTTATACCCATATGCAACACGCCCAGCCGATCACTTATGGTCATTATTTGTTGGCGTATTTCGAAATGTTCCAGCGCGATTGGGAACGTTTCGACTTTACCCAAAAGCACACCGACATTTTGCCATTAGGGGCAGCCGCCCTCGCTGGTACGACCTTCCCGATTGACCGGACGCTGGTTGCTCAAGAGCTGGGATTTGACCAAATTTATCACAACAGCCTCGATGCTGTTTCAGACCGCGACTTTGCGCTTGAGTTTCTCAGCAATAGTGCCATTTTGATGCAGCACTTGAGTCGTATGGCAGAAGAGCTCATTCTTTGGTCCACTTACGAGTTTAATTACATTGAACTCGGCGATGATTTTTCAACCGGTAGCTCAATTATGCCGCAAAAAAAGAATCCTGATTTTGCGGAACTTATTCGTGGCAAAACTGGCCGTGTTTATGGCGCCTTAATGGGCTTGTTGACAACGATGAAGGCAATCCCGTTGGCTTACAACAAAGATATGCAAGAAGATAAAGAACCCATTTTCGATGCTTATAACACTATTCTTGGCTCTTTGCACATTTTCACTGGCATGTTAAGCGACCTGACCGTTCACGAAAAGCGGATGGCAGAGGCAACCACGCATGACTTCAGCAATGCAACGGAGTTAGCGGATTACCTCGCGACAAAGGGTGTGCCATTCCGGCAGGCACATGCCATTGTTGGTGAGTTGGTACTCAAGGGGATCAAAACCAACACTGCCTTGCAGGAAATGCCGTTAAGCGAGTTGCAAGCAGCCGCACCGCAAATTCAGCAGGATGTTTACGCTGAATTAACGTCAAAGGCCGCCGTAGATCGCCGGACTTCGTTAGGTGGTACTGCGGTTAGCAATGTGTTGAAAGAAGTTGCTCGCGATAAGGAAATGATTGCTTCTCACTAGCGGTACGTGATCACCTTGGCATTCACGAAATAATTGAGGTTGGAATATCGTTTACAGGCACTAAAAGACGACTGGTTTCCCTACTACGTGGAGAAATCAGTCGTCTTTAGTTTTTTGATAAATAGCTCGTAGGAAGTCAAAGATCCCAGTGCCAAGGCGGCGCAATCGTAGGCCAGATGGGGCTCAGTTGCGCAAACAACACAGCGACCGGGCTTTGTCGCTGATGTTGTTAGGCGACTTCGAGACCGGTCTTTGGGCTCGAAGTGCCATCACCGCTCTAGCTATGCGTCGCCACCCCATCTGGCCGGAGATTGCGGAGTTTGGCACGGCAAAGAATCTTTAGCCTAACCTATTAAGCATTCGTTTTTTCAAGAACAAATGTTGCCCACGGGCGAATAAGATCCAGAAAGCCTAGATCATCAGCACTGACTTGGCCAATTTTATTGCGCTGACCGTCATCGGCAAATGGCGTTAGCACAATTTGAAGCTCGCCTTTGTAACGGCCATAAGCATCATTCACAACAAGGATATCGCCGCGTTCAAAGGACTGGTGATTGTCATGCGGCGCAATGCTTTCTTTGCCATACTTCACCCGCGGTTGTGTATCGCGCAGTAAGTAGGCTGAGGCATCGCCACGGTAGAGATGCGGCGCTTCAAAGGCAATCTTCGCCTCAATTGGCAACATCCCCGGCAGCATATCAGCATGCAAAATCGGATATGCTGCCACGAAGTTAGCAGCCACCTGTTGCAACTCAGCTTCACTAGCAAAGGCATTGCCGATGATGACATCATCAATCAAACCGGTCATGACTAAGTGGCTGGTTTGGCTGGCGATGCTTCGATGGCGATCGCTTTCCATTGTTGGCAGACCATCATTGACCGCCCATGGACCGATCTTGCCGGTTGGCGAAGAGACAAACGCCGCTGTGTGCAGCCCATAATCACGATATTGCTGAGAGTACTCAGCAAAAATCTGATCACTTAATCCCGTAAAGGCTTGTGGATAAAAGTTATGACAGCCGAGCAGGTTGTCACGGTCCGGTTCATAGGCCATGATACTAGCCAAATAATTGGTTCCGCGACTCATATTCAGCTCAATCTTCAGCCCGTATGGATTACGCGTCATGCGCGCTTCTTCAGCACCGGTGAAACCTTCATCTAGTCGCAGTCCCCAAACATTGAGCTTTTTGAAAAAGCTCAGATCATCATAGCTGATCTTTAGCTCTTTGAACAAGGCCGGATTGATGTCGACAATCGTTTGGAAGCCCAGTCGATTAGCATAATCAATGGTTTGGCTGAAAACAGCGAACAGATCCTCTCCGTCATCCCCATACATCTGCAATAACGAGGTGAAGATGCGGGTATAACCATATTTATGCGCCATTTCGAGATAGGCCTTGTTCTGATCAAAACTGCTTTGATCCGGATAGAGCGATATTCCTAGTCGTTTCATTGAAAATCCTTTCTAAGCCGTGTATTGTGCCGCCATCTGGCGAGACATCTTTTTGAACCGGTGCTTACGCTGCCAGTTGAGTAAAAAGCCGGCTGTGCGATTGTTAGCTTTGCCTTTCGCGGTTTTGCCTTCAATCGTTTCCGTGTAATGTAAAGCCGTTTTGTTGTCACCAGCGTCGCTTAGCTGATAGTCAACCGTATAGTGATCACGATCAGTATCCAGTTCGTAAGCATAACGTTGGTTGGCAATGGCATGGGTTATCGTGAGTGTCCCAGTCATGCCATTAGCCCATTTTTTCTTGTAAGAGAAACCATTGAGACTGCCAGTTAACACCTCGCGGCCGGTATGGGCCTTGATGTCTTCCTGCGCGGATCGAATGAGTTGGCCATACATAAATGCTGCAGGCACCTTAAATGTCATTTGGATTTCCAAGTGAATGCCACCTTTCTAAAAACGTTGTTCAGCCCAAAACCAGCGTGATGGGATGTTAGTCGAGTTCAGTCGGTTTGATCTTATTGGCTGCCTTAACAAATGGCACATAGATCAGGAAACCGATCACCATGTTGATTAATTGTAGCACGGCAGCACGCCAGTCCATCGTTGCAACCAAGGCGTTCAAGAACGGTGGCATTGACCAAACAATCTGGTTTTTAACTGGCCCAACAAGACCGTTCACAACGGCACCATAAGCAATGGAAACCATGACAACCGGTGCCAAAACAAACGGGATGAAGTAAATCGGATCAAGCACAATTGGCATCCCGAACATGACTGGTTCGTTAACGTTGAAGAAGCCCGGTGCAATCGATAATTTAGCAACCGCCCGCTGATCATCACGTTTTGAGAAGATCAGAATTGCAATCAACAAAAGCAAGGTTGAGCCCGCGCCACCGATCCAAGCGTACAGATCAAAAGAGTTACGCGTCCAAAGGTATGGCAGTGCCTGGCCTTTTTGGAAAGCATTGATGTTCGCTAACTGCGCAGTCAACCAGATGCCGTCCAAAATCGGTGCCAAAACATTGGTGCCATGAATTCCGAAGAACCAGAAAACCTGTACCAAAATCGTCATCAGCAGAACGGCACCATAACCTTGACTCAGATTCAACAATGGATCTTGTAAGACTCTGGCAATAAATTCAATAACCGTCGTGCCATATTGGGTGAATAGGTAGTTAATGATACCGACTGCGTATAGCGCAACAGCAGCAGGGACAATCCCAGTAAACGCATTAGCAACTGCTGGCGGTACGGAATCAGGCATTTTGATGGTGATGTGTTTCTTCATCAGCCAGATATAGATGGTAGCAGCAATGGCCCCCATCAGCATCACCGTGAAGAAACCATAGGCCCCAAAGAACTTACCAAAGTTGAAGAAGCCCCACATGCTGACATCCTTGCCGGTAACTGCTGCCCCAGCATCGGTCAGTGACTTGATCGCTGCTTTACCCAAGCCGGTTTTAACCGTCATGGTGAAGTTTTGCGGCAAGCTCATGATGAAGGTACCAAGCGTCACGATCCCCGCCGTGACTGGTTCGACCTTATACTGAACTGCCAGTTGGTACCCAAAAGTGAACGAGAAGATCAGGCCTAAAATTGCCAATGTCCCTGTCCAGACAACGGCGTTAATACCGATCAGCCATTGCATGGAATTAACAAAGCCCGTCCAGCCAAACTGGTTCGGGATATCACGAATCAAAGCGTTCAGCACCGTCGAGACAGCACCAGCCATCATGGCCGGCATGATGGCAATAAAAGCATCACGCAACGCAACCAGCCAACGAATTGAGCCGATTCTGGCAGCGATTGGGACAACATGTTTATTGAGCCAATTAATAAGTCCGTTCATTTTTATAACACTCCTTTTTAAGTGGGCGCGAGCAGGCACGGCGTGAAATCAAGACGTAGCTAGCTTTGACGGTCATGATCTGCTTTTGATCATTGTTTTTAAGCTGACAGCGTCAGATTCCGGCAACTGCAAACGCGCGAGCTATTAATTTGAACTGAGGTCCCCGCCTCATTGGTCCAAATCAATGTTGGTCGTGTGGTAATACAGTGTGAGACCTGGATAAACAAAATAAGTTCGAGAAAAGTTGAAGACTTTGCCGCTGGCTAGATAGTTAATCCCATCCAGACATAAAAGATCGCCTTTTCCGGATGTGGTCATCAGGTCAGCATATTCAGCCGGCAGCGGCCGAGACTGAATATAATTTTCGGTTGTGCTTCCAACCATGTCATAGGTGTTGCGCAAATAGGTAAAGATTGACCCCGCAGCAATTTCTGCCGAGAGATGCGGCACAATGATTTGTGGAAAGTATGATTCTTCCAAGTCGTACAACTGCCCTTTTAAATAGCGCAGACGCACAACTTGATAAACCGGATCGCCAACTGCTACGTTGCCGCGGCGGGCCAATGCCGCAGTTGCTGGTATCAAAGCAAATTTGACGACTTTCGATTTAAGCGGACCGCCTTTGACCATCGCGGTTTGATCAAACCCGATTGACATATTCAAGACGGCGCTTGATTGCTCCGAATGATCAATGACGTAGTAGCCACTGCCCTGCACTCTGCGCACGAGTCCGTGGGCAAAAATGACATCCAGCGCCTTACGAATAGTGTTGCGGCTGGCTTGATAGCGATTCATCAACACTTGCTCGGTCGGCAACTTCACTGGATACTTACCAGCCAGAATATCTTGAATCAATTGCTCTGCAATATCGTGATACATTTATGACCCCCTCCAAAGGTGTGGTTTTGAAAACGCTTGTAAAATTTGTACCTACGAATTATAATAGCACAAGAAACAGAAAACGATTACATTTTTTTAAAAAGGAGCCGAAAAAAATGGCAGAGAAAAAGATTATGTTGGTCTGCGCCGCTGGTATGTCAACAAGTATGCTGGTTGCACGCATGCAAAAAGCCGCCGAAAAAGATGGTATTGAGGTCAATATTTTTGCAACCGCCGCTTCCGATGCAGACAACAAATTAGCTGAGGAAAAACCAGATGTTCTGATGTTAGGACCTCAAGTCCGCTATCTTGAAGGTCAATTCAAAAAGGATCTCGATATTCCGGTTGATGTGATTAACATGCAGGATTACGGCTTGATGAACGGCGAAAAAGTCCTCAAGGCGTCCTTGAAGGCAATTGCAGATGGTAAACAAGGAGAAGAAGCATAATGAGTGAAGAAGATCAGAACCTCGAAACTGTCATGGGCTTGATCATGAATGGTGGCAACGCCAAGAGTTCTGCCTTTGAAGCTATTCACGCAGCCAAAGCAGGCGATTTTGAAAAGGCCGACGAAAAGCTTAAAGAGTCCGACCACTTCCTGACCGAAGCCCACAACGTTCAAACAGGCATGTTAACCGCTGAAGCCCAAGGCGATCATGCCGAGGTTACCTTGTTAATGGTTCACAGTCAGGATCATCTGATGAATGCCATCACCTTCCGCGATTTAGCTGGTGAAATGGTTGATTTGTACAAACGATTAAGCGAGAAAGAAGCCTAGGCAAACAAATAAGCCTTCGCCACGCGATGACGCATGAAGGCTTATTTGCAGTGGCCATTGTGAATAAACGGCTGTTATGAAATCCCAAATAATCGCACCAAAAAGGCGACTCAGCAAATGAGCCGCCTTTTTAATACTATATGTTATTTTTGCTGGCGACCTGCCTGCCATTCTTCCCGCAGAATGCCATACTTAACAGAGTCCCAGTAACGATCCTGATAATAACGAACTTGTCGGACACGCGCTTCCTCCTGCATGCCAACTGCTTTAGCCAAACCGATCATCCGATCATTGCCTGACCAGGTGGTGATACCTAAATGCGGCAAGTTGACGAGTCCGAAGATGCGATCAATCCACTGATCCAGCGCATCTTGCCCATAACCTTTTCCCCAATCAGCCGAGTCATAGATAACGATGCCAAGATCCAGCCACCGCTGCAGATCGCCATCTTCATAATGGGCAGAGACGAGCCCAATCAAAACGCCGTTTGACCAAATGCCGTTGACAAATGGATTGGCAACCCATTGAAAGCCAGTTTGATTGGCCTGATTTTCCTGCAGTTCTTGTAGTGTCGGTACTTCTTGGTTAAAATACGGTCCGTCCCACTGATGCCATTCAGCCTTTGGATCAGAAAAAGCCACCTTCCACAGTGTTTCTAGATCTTCAGATTGAAAATGTTTTAGCGTCACTGTCATGCGTTCACCGCTCCTTTGATGTTTGTTAACAACATACCACAATTATTGCCCAGGAAATAATGCAATCGTCAACTATGTTAATGTCAGTATAGCGGTAAACGATTCGAGTTAATCTTAGATAAGGAGTGAATCTCATAGTGGCAGATTATATTAAAGATATCCGGACAAAGGTTGGTCATGCGCCCTTGATTATGGCTGGCGTGATTGGCATCCTGACCGATCAGGCTGGGCGCGTTCTACTCCAACAACGCAGCGATTTTACCGGTGAATGGGGCTTGATTAGCGGGACGATCGAATACGGCGAAACCCCTGCCCAGACGATGGTGCGTGAATTCAAAGAAGAAACCAATCTGGAGGTTGAAGTTGTCCGGTTGCTTGGCGTTAATGGCAATCTCACCCTCACCTATCCAAATGGCGATGTTGCCCAATGGTTGTGCCCGGTGTTTCTTGTGAAACAATTAAGCGGTGTGTTAAATAGTGACAACAGTGAGACAGAAGCCTTAAAATTTTGGGATCCAGCAGCCGCTCCTGACCTGTTTAATCAACAACATCGGGAAGTCTTGGCGCACTTTATCGCAAATGAAACGGGGTATTTTGATTGAATCGATTGATCATTCTGCGTGGCAATTCAGGCAGTGGTAAAACCACCACTGCAACCGCCTTGCGTACCCAACTGGCCAATACGCTGCTAGTATCTCAAGACGTCGTGCGCCGTGACATGCTCGCCGAAAAAGACAAACCGGGCAATCCCACAATTGAACTAATTGAGACGATTGCTCGCTTTGGATTGCAGCATCAGCGAACTGTCATCCTTGAGGGGATTCTGTCGGCAGCACGCTATGGCGACATGTTGAAAACACTCATTGCAGAAGCTGATCAAAGTCTGGTTTACTACTATGACCTCTCGTTTGATGAGACTTTGCGCCGCCATGCCCATCGCGCAAAAGCCAAGGAATTCGGAGCCGACGTCATGCGTGACTGGTATTTGCCTCATGATCGTTTAAATGTGCCGACTGAGCAGCTCATTTCTGCCGATTGGTCGCAAACCATGGTCGTCAACCACATCTTGACCGACCTGGCTGGATTGAACAATACAGAATCTGTTAAACCCATTCACTGACAAAAGACACCAACTCGCGGGCTCTTTTCCAAACTGATTTGATAGCGTCTTCTTGTCCTTAACGGCGGGCAAAATCAGCATTGGCATAATCGGGCAAAATATTATTGTTTTCATGGGTTTCGGACTAGAATGGGTTCGTAAAGGTTAGTTCATTATTAGTAATGGCTATAACGCGCTCGCAGTCGCAGAAGCCTGCACATACGGACCTTGAACCAGAATGGCCAAGTTCGAGCCATTCTGGTTCAAGCCCACTTATGCTCCGGCTTTTAAGCGCTCCTGCTCACGCTCGGTTCATAACGCGCTCGTCAGCACAGCAGCTTGCATGTAAGGACCCTGCTCGCAATGGTCAAAGTACGACCATCACGGACAGGCCCACTTACACTCCGGTTGCTAACCGTGCTGACTCACGCTCACTAAAAGGAGTGATTTTTGATGACAAGTTATCCACGCCGTGACCCGGTTACTGACCGGCTGCTCACCCCGGAAAATTCTGCTTTGATTCTGATTGACTACCAACCGACACAAATTGAATCCATCGGTTCCATGAACCATCACGCTTTGATCCAAAATGTTGTGATGACGGCCAAGTTGGCTAAAACGTACAATGTGCCAATTGTTCTCTCTACTGTTAACGTTAAAAGCGGACGCAATAAAGACACCATCCCCGATTTGAAAAAAGCCCTCGGCGATATACCAAGTATTGATCGCTCTTCGATTAATGCTTGGCAAGATAAAGAGTTTGTCGAAGCAGTCAAGGCAACTGGCCGTAAGAACTTGGTTATCGCGGCCTTATGGACAGAAGCCTGCCTAACCTTCCCAACAATTGATGCTTTGGCTGAAGGCTATCATGTTTATCCTGTCGTGGATGCTGTTGGCGGCACCTCACAAATTGCTCATGAAACTGCTTTACGCCGCGTTGAACAAGCAGGTGCACAATTGACCACAAATGCCCAACTGGCTTGCGAATGGCAGCGCGACTGGAACCGAACCGAAACTGTACCGGATTTTGTTAAACTGCTGCTGGGTGCAGGCGACTTTATCAATTTAGGCGACTAGCTTTTTAACAATATGACATGAACGGGGCTGATTAAAGCAGCCCCGTTTCGTTTCTTATCGCTTATGATGTGTACCTGCCCATGACATCGCATGATGCAATGAACAGGTACCTTATTTTATTGGTGAGCGTGAGCCAGAGCGATTAGTCACCGAAGCGTAAGCGGCCTCTGGCGTGATGGCCGGTCTTTGGCCATTGCGACTGAGGTCCTTACGCGCAGGTGACTGCTCTGGCGAACGCGTTATGGTTAGGGGGATTCAACATGCAACGTTCTGAAACGGCACCAAAACGTTGGTGGCTACTGGTCGCGCTGGGTTTTTTTGCCTTCATGACCAATCTCGACGGTTCAATTGTGAATATTGCCGTGCCAATTATGGCCAAAGATCTCAAAGTCCCCGCCAGTCAGATGGAATGGACCGTCTCGCTGTATTTAATCGTTTTAAGTGCGCTGCTATTGCCCTTTGGTAAACTTGGCGACCGCATCGGTAAGCAGCGGATTTTTAAATGGGGCACCGGTACATTTGTCTTAGGTTCCTTGATGGCTGGGATTAATCTCGGCTTTAATTTTTTGATGTTAGCCCGGATGATCCAGGCACTTGGCGGGGCGATGACTTTGGCGAATACGTACGGGATCGTCACCTCGACTTTCGCACTTGCTGAACGTGGCCGGGCAATGGGAGTTGTGAGTACCTTCGTCGCATTGGGTGGTGTCGCTGGTCCAAGTCTAGGCGGTTTGATTTTGGCCCATTTCAGTTGGCCAATGATTTTTCTCATCAACGTTCCTATCGGTTTAATCGCATTGGGTGTCTCCTTGTGGTCTATGAACAATGGTATCCCACAACGCGGTACGTACGATGGTTGGGGGATGATTTTGCAGGCAACAGCGATTGCAAGCGGTTTTTGGGGACTGAATCTTGCTCAGCAAAGCGGTTTTGACGATCCAGTTGTCCTCAGCACCCTTGCATTGGCAGTCGTTGCTCTCATCGCCTTTATCGTCTTTGAGCAACGGCAACAAGCACCATTGCTTCCTTTGCGTATTTTCCGTGTCCGTATTTTCACACTCGGTGTGGTCACTGTCTTCTTCATCTTTATGGTGCAGTTTTTCAGCACAGTGCTGATGCCGTTCTACCTTGAAGATGCTCGTGGCCTGACACCAGGTACGGCTGGCACGCTATTATCGCTTTATCCACTGATGATGGTCTTCTTCGCCCCGTTTGGCGGTTGGCTGGCCGATAAATGGAACGTCCCGGCAGTTGCTTTGCTCGGCAGCATTTTTATCGCTGTCGGCAGTCTTATCGGTGCCACGTTGAAATTAAACGCACCGTTGACCATTTACATCATCAGTACACTCCTTGTCGGCATCGGCAGCGGTCTTTTTCAATCTCCAATTGGCGATGTGGTCATGTCAGTTGTTCCGAAAAATCAGCTTGGCATCGCTGGCAGTTTCAATGCGCTCGCACGCAATCTTGGGATGGTCAGCGGCACGGCGGTTGCGACAACAGTGCTCTTTGGCACGATGAGTCAACTTGCTGGCAGCCGCGTAACGAACTATCCAACAGCACATCCCGAATTCTTTATCAGCGGTTTACAAGTTGCCATGATTGTCGCGGCTGTGCTCGCTATCCTCGGAGCCATCGCCATCGGCCTGACAATCAAACCGTGGCAGGCACACGAAAAAAACTAGTGTCAGTTTTCATGACAGTTCATCCGTCAGAACACCTCATCTTCCAATGAAAGCAGACGATTGTTTCGCCGGTAAATCAACGTTCGTGTAACAAGCCCACTTTTCCCTTCGGCTCAAAAAGTGCTAGCATAAAAGTATTGTGTCCGCTTGCACAACGTCAGCAGACGTGCTTAGGAAGCATAACCTGAATGGCCGAGTTTTGACTATTTATGACTGGCATGCTTACATGTAGGTTGCTGCGACTGTGGGCGTATTCTAATGACGGAGGAAAACAGCCATGAAAAAGAACCACACCTCGACAGCCTGGTTGACTTGGGGCATCATGCTGGTCGGTGCCAATCTGCGGCTGCCCATCACGATGATCCCACCGTTGCTGCCGACAATTAAGCAAACACTCGGCCTGCCTGCATCCATGGCAGGTATGCTGACAACCATTCCATTGCTCATGTTCGCGCTGGCCTCACCGTTAATCGCCAAAATGGGTAATCGTCGTGGTAATGAGTGGAGCTTGCTGGTAGCGCTGGTTATCTTGTTGGCTGGTAGCCTGCTGCGAATCATTCCCAGCTTGACAGCTTTAATTGCTGGTACTTTGCTCATCGGATTTGGTATTTCTGGCGGTAATGTCCTTTTACCGGCAATCATCAAGGACCAATTTCCCCACGCTATCGGTGCTAAAACCAGTCTTTATACCGTGACGATGGGACTTATTGCGTCCCTCGGTACTGGACTCGCAGGATTGCTAAATCAGCAATTCAACATGCAGATCACGCTGGCAGCTTTTTCGTTAGTCGGCGTCTTTGGATTACTCGTCTGGGCGTTGGCCTTCCGCACACTACCAAAGAAAGCAGCCCGGCAAGGCGTCCAACGCAAAAATATCGCCGTTTCGCGATCCATGCTAGCGTGGTGGATCGCTTTATTCTTCGGCCTGCAAAGTTTTCTCTACTATTCTTTGCTGACTTGGCTGCCAAGTCTTTGGCAAGCGGCCGGTTTCTCCCAAATCGCGGCGGGTAATCTGGCTACCATTTTTCAGCTGAGCGGGATGCCGGCAACATTATCCATCCCATTCATTGCTGAGAAGCGCCATGGCCTCTTATATAGTGTCTGGGGCATCATGCTAGGCTTTGTACTAGGTGCTTTGGGTATTCTTATCCCTGGGGCGAACTTTGGCTTAAACGTTGTCTACGCGCTGCTCATGGGCGTTGCTTCTGGGGCCGCTTTTGCCATCTGCATTGTCTTTTTCCAGAAGAAAACCGCCGATGCTTATGAAACAGCTAGTCTCTCTGGCTTTGCTCAAAGTGTCGGCTACTTATTTGCGGCAGTTGGTCCAGTATTATACGGCTTCATCCAAACGGCTACAGGTTCGTGGGATTTATTGTTGTGGCTGACAGTCGGGCTAACGCTGCTGATGTTTGTGGCAGGGCTGATCATCAATGCGAACCATCGGATTTTTCCATCAAAGGCGAATAGATAGCGCTTGCAAGTTTCTATTACTTTTTTTACACTAAGCATGAATGGCTAAGGAGGTCACAAAATGGCAATGACAACGACAATTGGTAAAAGTACAGTCACAACCGGGAAACTAGGTTTAGGCACCAATAAAGTCGGCGGCCACAACTTGTTCCCTAATCTGCATGACGAAGATGGCATCGCCGTCGTGAAAGCCGCGCTTGACCACGGCATTGACATGCTCGATACCGCTTATATGTATGGTTTAGGGCAGTCGGAAAAATTAATCGGTGAAGCCACACAAGGCTATGATCGCAGCAAGATTATTCTGGCAACCAAGGCAGCACAGGATCCGCACAATGATCTCAAACCAAATAACGATCCCAAATTTTTAACGCAAGCAATTGACGATGCTTTGTTACGCCTTAAAACCGATTACCTTGACATTTTCTATATTCATTTTCCTGATGACAAAACTGACAAAGCGGAGGCGGTCAATGCCATTGCCAATGCCCGCAAGGCCGGCAAGGTTCGGGCGATCGGCGTTTCTAACTTCTCATTAGACCAAATCAAAGAGGCCAACCAAGACAATCAGGTTGATGTCGTTGAAGACAATTACAGTTTGGTACATCGCGATGCTGAGCAAAACCTGTTCCCGTATTTGAATGAACATCAGATCAGTTTCGTCCCATACTTTCCACTCGCATCCGGCTTGTTAACTGGTAAGTATGGCCTTGATGATGCTGACAAGTTTAGTCGACGTTTCTCGGCAGATCAGTTCAAGACCATTCTTGCCGCTTTGCGAGAAGTCGATGGCATCGCTGATGCCCATCAGGCAACCTTGGCTCAGGTTTTCTTGGCTTGGTACATGAAGAATCCGGCCATTGCGGTTGTGATTCCCGGTGCCCGCCTACCTGAACAAGCTACAAGCAATGCTAAAGCTTTAGACGTCAATTTACGCGATGCTGAATATGCATCTATTGACGAGTTGTTCAAAAAATTCCGCGCTGAATAATCACGCATTGTTCTAGGCTACAGACTTCGCACAATCCAAAAAGCAGCCCGCTTCCAGCATGTCACACATGCGGAAACGAGCTGCTTCTTTTTATTATCAAAAAACGGATGGTGAGCAGGCATCACTCACTTTTTGCGTCTAAACGCCCGTTTGATAACCTGCCAAAACGTCAGTGATTGTACAATTTTATCTGCCGGGAAATGATTTCTGATGGCGCGCAAAACGCGTTTCGGATCTCTTGCCGCGAAGGTATATGTCCCATTTTTCTTCGTTTTGATTGCAAACCGTGGGATCCATTTGCCTTTGAAGATCACCGACGCAATGACCAAATCAATCTCATTCCACGGGATCTGATAGAAATCGCGCACGTTTTTTTCGTTGAAAAATTCAAACCCTTTATCGCCGATCATGATCTTGCCATATGTCGGCATCCCCATGAAGGCCGTGCCTTCGACCACTAATTCGGACTTCGTGTTGATCGATTGAACCATTTTCCGCCATCCTTTTAAACTCATCTTGAACGATTTTTTACTGATGGAGACGACTCGGTCTGTTCTCCAAACGCAATTACAGTTGCAGAAATCTCCTGTTCACGCTCTAAACGCGATCGCCAGCCCAGAAACCTGCGTGTAAGGACCTTGGGCGCAATGGCCAAAGCCCGGCCATCACACCCAAGGCCGCTTACACTACGATTTCTAACCGCTCCTGTTCACGCTCTCCATTATAAAACAAAAGCCCAGACTTTGCGCCTGAGCTTCCGTGATTCTTTGTTCGTTTTAACGGTTGATATTACATCAAGCCGACAACGTGGAAGACAACCCCGACAACGAACAGGCCAAGGATAATCACAATTGGAGAAACCTTCTTCTTCAGTAACCACATGCAGAACAAGGTCAGCAGTAAGCCCATCAAACCAGGAATCAAGCTATCCAAGTTATCTTGCAGCGTTAAGACCTTATTCTTGGTCAGTGACAGACCTTGAGATTGTAATTCCAAAGCCTTCTGAATACCCTTGGATCCACTTGGTAGTGAACTCCAGTCGATGTAAGCACCCTTTTGGTTAGGTACGTCTGATACGACTGGTGTGAATTTGACAGAAACCCAACGGTTAACCAGCGACCCTAAGATAAACATCCCAAGAATCGTGGCACCCTTCGTAACTTCTTGCAACAAACCACCGGAAAGATCTTCGGTAATCTTGCTCCCAGCTTTGTAGCCAAATTCCTGCGTGTACCACAGGAAAGCCATACGAATTGCATTCCAAAGCACGAAGTACAAGATTGGTCCCATGATGTTACCAGCCATTGCCAATGATGCAGCTAAAGCACCAATAATTGGCTTAACCGTGAACCAGAACACTGGATCGCCGACACCAGCCAGCGGACCCATCATCCCAACTTTGACACCCTGAATCGCCTTGTCATCAATTGGCGCCCCATTGGCACGTTCTTCTTCCAGTGCCATGGTAACACCAATAATTGGTGATGCCAGATATGGATGCGTGTTAAAGAATTCTAGATGCCGTTTCAAAGCAGCGGAACGGTCTTCCTTGGTATGATACAAACGTTTCAGTGCCGGAATCAGGGTATAAGCCCAGCCACCGTTCTGCATACGTTCGTAGTTCCAAGAACCTTGAATGAAGGTTGACCGCCACCAAACCTTGATTCGGTCGCTTTTAGTTAAATGAACTTCTTCAGCCATGTTTGTCAACCTCCTTCTTAGTAGTTGTCAATGATGTCGCCGACAGGATCACCGGCACCACTATTCGAGCTGCCGCCTTTGCTTGAGCCGCCGCCCATTTTGGACAGAGCCAAGTAAATCAACGCCAGAGAGATCCCGATGGCACCAAGGCCGATCAGGGTAATCTCTTTAACTGTTGCCAAAACAAAACCAAGCGCAAAGAATGGCCATACTTCACGGGTCGCCATCATGTTAATAACCATGGCATACCCAACGGCAACAACCATGCCCCCGCCAATGCCAAGGCCAGCGGTCAACCAGTCAGGCATTCTTTCAAGCAATGCCCGAACAGGACCAGCACCAACGGCTAGAATCAAGCCAGCTGGAATGGCAATACGCAGGCCTTGCATGCAGATCGCAATCCATTGCCACATATCAATCTTCCGGAAACTGCCTTCTTCAGCAGCTGCATCCATAAAGTGAACAATCGCGGTTGCCAAGGTACGTACCAAAGTGGTCAGCAACAAACCGGCAACAGCCAGTGGAACCGCAATCGCGATCGCTGAACTGATACCTTTTGTGCCCTGACCGCCAAGAACCAGAATAATAGCAGATGCAACAGATGCCAAAGCGGCATCAGGTGCGACAGCAGCGCCAATGTTGGCCCAACCTAAGGCAATCATTTCCAATTGGCCGCCTAGAATCAAGCAAGGTGCCAAATTGCCGGTCACAAGTCCGATCAACGTGCACGCGATAACTGGCTGATGGAAATGAAATTCATCCAAAATACCTTCCATACCAGCAAGGAATGACACGATGAGGACCAGAATGACTTGAATAAAGTTTAAAGTCATAAGTCTTCTTCCTCCGTTTCAAAAAAATTACTTCTGTGCATTCAGTTCGTCTTGGGCTTTCTTCAAAATTGCATCCATGTTCTCGGCATGGTCTGCAGGCACCTTGCGAACATCAAATTTGACACCGTCTTTTTCCAATTGATGGAAAGTGTCGATATCTTTTTGATCAAAGGCCAACACCTTGTTCGGCTGAACCTTACCAACTGAATGGGACATGGAACCAATGTTAAGTTCCTTGAGTGGAACGCCGCCTTCGATTGCTCGAAGTGCATCCTCAGGTGTTTCAAATAATAGCAATGCACGTTGCCCGCCGAAATGCTTATCGTCTTTAGCAATCTTAATCATCTGATCGATAGGAATAACATGCGCCTTAACGCCCGCTGGTGCAGCTTCCTTAATCAGATTCTTTCGCAAGTCGTCTTTAGCAACTGAATCAGAGACAACAATGATGCGTGTCGGGTTGGTTGTCTTGGTCCAGGTTGTGGCAACCTGACCATGTAGCAACCGAGAATCAACCCGCGCCAGAACATACTCAAGTGAGCCTGGCTGACCAGCATTCGAAGTAGTTGGTGCTGCTTGAGCAGCTGGCTTCGTCACTTTGTCCAGTGATTCTGGCTTGATCTTGATACCTTCACGTCCAGCATCGAGCAGATGTGCTGCAATATCCTGTGCAGAATCCATCGAAAGTCGTGAACCATACGCTTCAATCAGCATCGGTAAATTCAGTCCGGTCACGATTGCCCATTTATCCTTATGCGCCTCATAAATCGAGTTCGCTTGGTTAAATGGTGAGCCGCCCCATAAGTCGATCAAGAAAAGCACTTCATCGTCTGGGTCGAACTTAGCGATCGCATCTTCGAGGTGCTTGTGTAAGTCATCTGGACCTTCATCGGGCATGAAGGTCACAGCTTCGACTTTTTCTTGCTCACCGAAGATCATTTGACCGGATTGCTTGATGCCAGCAGCGAATTGGCCGTGACTAGCAAGAATAATTCCGACCATTTTTACGCCTCCTAAAAATTTGTGGTTGCCTTGAAAATAATATCTGCAATAAACGAAAATAATCTAAAAAACAAGGCTTCCCAATAGAATAGTATGACGTCCTTCGCACAGCTATGCAAGCATTTTCACTTGAAAAGGGTGCATAAAAAGAAGCGCATACATTCTCTATGCACTTCTGAAAAGCGATTTCGCTGAATTGGTCTATTGGTAAGTACCAATTTTGCCTATGTTGGATTAAGCCTTTTGCGAATATTGATCGGAATCGGTAAAGACTGGGTCCAAAATTTTAGTGCTCATCCAAATCAAAACCAAAAATAATCCTGTCGCCAACCCTGCCATAACGATCCAACTAACATGAGCACTAGCAAGGTTCGCAATCGTGAAGAAAATCACTTGTCCTACTGGCATGCCGATCAATGCTGCCAGGTTGACCACCCCTGCTGTCGTACCCATCTGCTGTTCAGGCACTTGCCGCATCATCACGGTGGCTAAACGTGGATTGATTTTGCCCATCAGATATGCTGTCACAAAGCTGAACCCCAGTGCCGCCACGATCGAATGGAGCAGGAAAAAGCTGCTGCTTAACCCCACTATGGCCGCCATCAGCAGACTTAGCAATTTGAACGTGCTCAAACGCTGCAAACCATCCTTGGCAAATAAAGCTCCAAAGATAAGGCCGACAGAAAACACAACATTGATGATTGCAACGGTGGTTCCAAAGTCGCGCAGCCATAGGTCTGGCTCCTGCACAAGCGTGATATTCATCAACCCGTCAACGGATGAGCCAAGCGTATTGACTAACATCGCGAAGAGAATAACCGCGAATAGGAATTGATTGCCAGCAAGAAACTTAAGAACTGCCCGGATGTTACCGATAACTGGCTGTGACTTGCCCGTTGTCACTGGCGGTTCTGCTTGCTTCAATTGCTTTTTTCGGAAGACAAGCGTCACAGCTGCTAGTAAAAAGGTCAACGCATTGAGCAAGCCAAAAAGTGCGTAATTGTGATTCAATAACACGATCAAACTGGCTCCAAGCCCTTGAAAAACCAGTTGCACGGTTGAACTCGTTGCACTTTGGAAACTTAAAGCAGTGTTAAGCTCTTTTGCGGGAATCAAGCGATGCAAGAGCGGCAGCGTCAAACCATTGCCGTACTGACCTAACGAATCGGAAACAATATTGATTAAAAGTAATGATAGAAATAGCGGAAAACTGGCCGGTAGTAAAATCATGACCGCTAAACTTAGGAACAACAACATTTGTCCCAAACGGGTTGCCACCATGTGCCGAGTTTTAGCATGTGTCCGATCTGCCAGACTCCCAGTTAAAAGCGACAGCATGGTCGGCACGCTGGTTGCCATGGCGGCTAACGTCACCGCCAGACTTTTGAATGGCATAGTTGCGGCATAAATGATGAACACAATATTATAGATGCTATCACCAATCCCACTTAACAAACTGGCATTTAAAATCGCACGATACCCGCGATTGGTAAGATATTCATGCATCTCAATCTTCCTCCTCAAGGTGCTTACTGGTTTCTAGACACGCCTATGAGTTTTCAAAACGCGTTCACTGCCGCAGAAACCTGCTCATAAGGACCGCAATCTTAAATGGCCAAAACCCTGCCATTTAAGGTTGCGCCCGCTTATGCTCCGGTTTCTAAACGCGCCAGTTCACGCTCTGCTTATTTGTATCTAGAGTGTACGCAGGGTAAAATCGGATTGAGGTGAAATTCCACTATGGTAGAAAAAATAAAGGCCACAGATGGTGCGGTTTTTCGGCAGTTGCGACATAATCATCAGCTAACCTTAGCGCAAGTGGCAGACGACCATAATTCGATTGCTTTTATCAGTAAATTTGAGCAAGGCAAGTCTAATATCAGCTTTTCGCGTTTAACCCATTTGCTGCATCGCATTAATATCTCTGTCGAAGAATTTGTCTTTATCCGTGATCTTCAATCCGGCGTTGTGCCGACATCGAATGATCCTAATTTTGTGTACAACACCTTAACGCATCGCGCCTTTGTCGAAGTGCTTGACTATCAGAATCGCTTTTCAACTCAGGAACCGACACCAGCAGACTATGCTTATTTCCTCAAAAAGGAGCAGGAATGGCAAGCTCGTTATGCCCAAGACCACAACCGCCAAACCCGCTTCGAGCTGATCAGCATTCAACTTTTTCGGCTAACCATGATTGATCGGGTTAACCAATTAAACCAACCATCTCCATTCAAAAGTGTCGCTGACGCTATGGCCCAGCTTCAGGCTTTGGCAAAACCAGTCGTAAGTTATCTTTATTCGGTCGAAACATGGAACTACTTTGAACTCTATTGGTTTCGCCATCTCATGGTCGCTTTACCGACAGCCACGATTCAAAACTTACTGCCACTTGCCATCAAACGCTCAGAAAAGTATCGTGCTTTTAACCAAATCCGCAATATCCGAATCAGGACACTTTTTGCGGCCTTTTCCGTTTTTATTAATGATCGGCAGCTCACCGATGCGAAAAAAACGCTCGATACTGCCAAGACTTTATTGCATGACAGTGACGATTTGACCAACGCCGCTATGTTACTTTTTTTACGCGGTTGGTATCACGTCATTGCCGATCAGCCTGAAATTGGCTGGGAGTTGTGCCATCAGGCTATTAGCTTGGCACACATCCTTGACCAGCCTAAACAAGAACAACAGTTGCGTTATTCATTAGAATTTATTCATCAAAATGTCAACAATCCGGAAAAAAGTGCTTTCTTCCTTTAAACTTAATTATCGGCAGTTGAAGTTTCACGTGGAACTTTTGAGCATTTGCAAGACACGCTTCTGGCAATCTTCTCACTAATGGCGTCAAAAATCGGTACTGGAAAGTGTCTTTTCTCAGTACCGATTTTTGCCTGCATGATTGCTGGCGCGGATCTTTAAGCTTCTTGGCTACACCCTTTTGCTGCTGCAAGCCGTTCAATTGCAGGAAGCCACGTCGCCGTCCATGCTGGTGCCCCCAATTGCGCCAGCATTTTTTTTAATTGCAAAAACTCTTGCCGTCCTTGTAACGCCACCACTTTGTCGGATGAATAAATCATAAGTAATCGTTTCACACAAGCAATCTGAAACTCAATGCCTAGATCACCAACAGTTGCTTGCCCGATAAGATTCAAAGCATTTCGTGCCTCAGTCAATTTACCCGCTGCCACATAGCGAAGCACAGCCGCTAGAAACATGCGGTTAGCAAGATTAAAATGATCCTGCGGCGTGTTAGGACGTTGTATCTGGTTTGAAAAAGCAGCTATCAGTTGACTCAGCTCATCCAGGCCAATAATTTTAGCCAATTGGACGGCAATCAGTCGTAATAGTAACGACCAGTCAGCCGTCGTCATCAGCAATGACTGCGCTTGTGATTGCTCATGCGGTAAAATTGAAAAGCGTTCCGGCGCGTCATTATGTAAGGTCAAATGCAACAACAGGCGTTGATTAACATTGGCGAGTGGCAATTGACGTAAAATGCTGGCCAATTCCTGAACGTCAGCGTGACGCGCAGCCGCCAAATAACGTTGTAAAAAAGGTTGCTTATCCCTAGAACGAGGTTTTGCAAACACATCCCAATCTAAATTCAACTGATCCAACAACAAAAAGAAACGATCAGCAGCTAACTGTGAGGTACCATTTTCAAACTTTGACAAACTTGACACCGATAAAATCCCATGCGCGGCCATTTTTAAAGTCAGTCCCCGTTCCCTACGTAATAACTTAAATTGTCTACCAATCGTCATCTCGCAGCCCCCTCCTCCTTAAGAAACCGCTGCCAACTAGTTGTTAACAATTGAGCAAAAAATGGTGACTCTAATAACCGCAAACTGGCTAACAGTTGCTCAACCGCTGCCGTTGCTGCTCGATGCTTACCGCGATGGTACACCAATAATTGCTGCTGATACCGAAGCATCAATCGGGAATACAGATCGTCCGGCGGCACTGGCATACTGGTCGCAATGGTTAGCAAGCGAACTGCTTCACTAAACTCGCGCCGATGGATCAGTAACGCAATGCTATTCGTGAGAATCGCCCACAAATATTGATCGCGCGTCCGGTGACTCTCGGTTTTTGGCATATCCAGTAACATCCCTGCCACTAAACTAACCAACTGTTTACTGTCGAAAAGCACCAACGTCGCCGCAAAAAGATCCAGCTCATAAAGTCCCCAGTGCTTAATTCGTTTTAAGTAACGCATAACGTCAGTCTTCATGGCTGGTGTTGTTTGAAAACTCGGATCACTGAACCCGTTGTGCGCCATGATGTTAATCTGATTAAGTCGGTAAAAAATAAGCCCCGTTTCCCGCCATAACCGATACTGTCGCTTAGCCAATGCCAGTAGCGCCGGTTTCCCAGCAACAGTCGCCCGGTTCACCTGCTGGAAAAAGTTATCCTGATTCAAGGCGCGGTATCCTTGTTGAATGGATTCAACGTCTTGATCAAACCGTGTTAATAATTTTAAAACAACTGCCGCACTCAGTTGCGTCTCCCCACGTTCAAACCGCGACAAAGTTGCAGCTGTCGTAATCCCAGCTGCAATTTCTTCTAATGAATCATTTTCCTCGAGACGTAAAGCCCGCAAATATGCCCCGATTTTGACATGTTCTTCTGGCATCAGCACCCGACCCTTTTATGAGAACTTTATTAGACAAACTTAACACGTTTTGCCATTTTTTCAAAATATCTTACTACTTATTGCACCTCAAATTTGAATATTTTTGTTTTTAAACGCTGCCTAAACATGGGTTGCTAGTCCCAAGAATTTTTTACGCATTTTTCTGATAGACATCAGGCAGTAGCGAAAATTCAATGGACGCGGCCATACCAGCGCCTTAGCCTTGGCGATCGCTACTCCGAATTTTCACAAAACCAGTTCAGACTATCGAAGCCTGCCCAACAAGCATCAGAAGAGCGAATCCTTCTACTGTGCCATCTAAAACGTGTGAGCAGACGTAGAAACTGTACTTGCTCACGCGCTGCCATTATAAATTGACATCCATCCCTGACTCCGCTAAACTCAATTTTGACATTTAAATACACCACCAAGAAATAGAGGTTGCGGTGGGCAACGAAAACTGGGGAGTGCCGTATCATGTTGAACCAGTTGTAAGTGCCACCGCCGAAATGTTGCACGATATTCGGATCGTGCGCATTGGGCCATGGGTGCATAACCCATGGACTGTCGAAGCACTCGCTTCGGGGCGCTATGATTCTGGTTTATGACTAAAATCGATGGAATCGACCTTTATTGCGGTATCACAACACAATAAGGTCGATTTTTTGTTTCCAGCTCTATTTCCCACTACAAGAAGGGAGAAATGTCAGTTATGAAAAAGCATTGGGTTGCACGTTTAGGCGTGCTGGGGTTCGCCTTGAGCCTCTTACTAGGCAGTTTTGCTGCCACCCCGGTCAATGCTGCTAGTGATAGCGGCACGTTTAAAGTCGGCATGGAGGCTGGCTATGCGCCGTTCAACTGGACGCAAACCACCAGCGCTAACAACGCCGTCAAGATTCAAGGTAGTCAGGAATACGCTAACGGCTACGATGTGCAGATTGCACGTAAGGTTGCCAAAGCCTTACACAAAAAGGTAGTCGTCGTCAAAACATCTTGGGACGGATTGCCACCAGCTCTAACTTCAGGCAAAATCGATGCCATCATCGCCGGCATGTCACCGACACCTGATCGTCGCAAGACCATCGATTTCAGTAATCCCTACTACATCTCCAACTTGACGATGGTTGTTCGCAAAGACAGCAAGTATGCCAAAGCCAAGAGCATTGCGGATTTTAAGGGTGCTAAAATCACCGCGCAGCTCAGCACCTATCATTATCAGGCGATCAATCAAATCAAGGGTGTCGTCAAGGAACCGGCTATGAACGATTTTCCAGCTATGCGTGTGGCCTTGGAATCCGGAACCATTGATGGTTATGTTTCCGAAGTGCCTGAAGGGATCACGGCAGAGCGTGCTAATCCTAACTTGATGTATATCCATTTTGCAAAAGGTCAGGGTTTTAAAACCGATGCCAGTGACACGAATCTGGCGATTGGCTTGCGCAAGAATGATCCGAATAAAGCAAAAATCAATGAACTACTTGCCACGATTTCAAGTAAAGAACGAGCACAGCTGATGAATGAAGCTGTCGATAACCAGCCATCAACTGAAAGCAATGGCAACTGGTTCATCGCGATTATGAAACAATATGGTCCAATGCTGTTACGCGGGACAGGCATGACCTTACTGATTTCCCTTGTTGGCACAATCGTCGGCTTTATCATCGGGTTGTTAGTCGGGATTATCCGGACAACTCCTAAGCCGAAAAAACTCGGTCAGCGCGGCTTACGCGCCGTGATCAACTGGCTGCTGTCGTTGTACATCGAAGTTTTCCGTGGCACGCCAATGATTGTTCAGGCCGCGGTCCTATATTATGGTGCCGCACAAGCTTGGCATTTGAACATGGACCGGACCACCGCTGCCTTATTGATTGTTTCGATCAACACTGGGGCCTATATTTCCGAAATTATCCGTGGTGGGATTATCTCGGTTGACGAAGGTCAATTCGAGGCTGCCAACGCTCTGGGAATGACCCATCTGCAAACCATGATGAAGGTCATTTTGCCTCAAGCCGTGCGCAACTCACTGCCAGCTGTGACCAACGAATTTATTGTCAACATCAAGGATACGTCCGTTCTGTCCGTTATCTCTGTCTCCGAATTGTTCTTCAGTGGTGAGACTATTGCCGGACAAAGCTTCCAATTCTTCCACACCTATCTGATTGTCAGCGCCATCTATCTCATCATGACCTTCACAATTAGTCGCCTATTCCGATTAATTGAAAAACATCTCGACGGGCCAAAAGATTACAACGTCATGACCAACCAGATGCAGGTCGAAACCCCGAAAACTCGTACGGCAAAGGAGGGCTAATCCATGGCAAACGAACCTTTAATCCAAGTCAAAAATTTAAAAAAGGCCTTTGGCAATCACGAAGTTTTGACCAACATCAATCTGGACGTGAATGCCGGTGAAGTCGTTTCGATCATTGGCCGTAGCGGCTCTGGGAAATCAACACTTTTGCGAAATATCAACCTTTTGGAAACCCCAACTGGCGGGGATATCCTTTTCCACGGAAAAAGTATTTTAAGCGATGAAGAGAAACTAAGCACTTATCGCGCCAAAGTTGGGATGGTCTTCCAGAGTTTCAATCTGTTCAATAACATGACGGTATTGCAAAATGTGATGGTTCCGCAACAAACGGTTTTAAAGCGCGATGCTGCCACAGCTAAAGCGCACGCCCTCGACTTGTTGAAGCAGGTCGGGATGGATCCATTCATCGCTGCAAAACCGGACCAATTATCTGGCGGTCAAGAACAACGTGTCGCCATCGCGCGGGCTGAGGTGATGGATCCAGAAGTGTTGCTCTTCGACGAACCAACCAGTGCACTTGATCCGGAAATGGTCGATGATGTCTTAAACACGATGACTGCTTTGGCACATACTGGTTTAACCATGATCATTGTGACCCACGAAATGGCCTTCGCGCGCGAAGTGTCCGATCGGGTCGTCTTCATGAACAATGGCGTTATTGCCGAAGCAGGCACACCGGATCAGATCTTCGGCGATCCACAGCAACCTGAAACAAAAGAGTTCTTGAAACGGTACTTGAACCGAATCTAAACCTATGGCTCGATTCTTGGGCAACAAGAGCTTGAGACATAATTCTCAGTCAAACGAATAAAAAGGAACAATTTTCCGATTGTTGTGGGAAAAATTGTTCCTTTTTAGTTTCTCGTGGATTATTTTACTGCGATTTTAAAGACCGTAGTGCCAAGGCGAAGCAATCGTAGGCCAGATGGGGCTCAGCCGTGCAAACAACACAGCGACTGGGCTTTGTCGCTGATGTTGTTAGGCGACTTCGAGACCGCGGGCTCGAAGCGCCGTCTCCGCTCTAGCTACGCGTCGCCACCCCAGCTGGCCGGAGATTGCGGAGTTTGGCACGGCAAAGAACTTTTAACCAAGTCCCTTTTACAACGATTTTACTTTTTTGACTGCTGCTCACGCTTCTGCTTGCGGTGTTCACTCCACGTATCCAAGCTCACCACAATAAGAAACAGGAAAAAGCCGCCAACGACCGATTCTAGTGTCAAAATCAAATAACGCATGGCCAAGTAGCCCTTACCGCCTGTGACATCCCGATAGCCGACGTAGCCAAATGTCATGAGAATAGCCAGCCCTAAAACCAGCAACGTGTACATCAGCGTTCGTTTTAAAATGCGTTTGAATGTCGTCATGCGGTGACCTGCTTTCTAATGAGTCTTACTTATTATCTTTCAAAATCGTATCAGCTTGCTTCTGCAAATTCGTCAGTACTGTTTTGGGCTCAGCATTTTTTGAAACGGTTTGGTCCACAGCATCAAGCAAGTTATTGCGGTACGTATTGTAACCAATAAATGGCGTTGAGGAGAACGCATCGTCATAAGCATCCACTGCTGCCTGATAGGTCGGATTCTCTTTCAAGTAGGCTTGATACGCACTGGACTGGGTTGCGGTCTTCACAACTGGCACATAACCGCTAGCCTTAGCCCATTGCGTTTGAATCTTGGTGCTCATCAGGAATTTCATGAAGGTAACCGCACCTTTAATCTGATCAGCTGAAGCGCCTTTGAAAACGGAAATCCCATTGTTGCCCAGTACAGAACTGGCCTTGCCAGCAAAGCTTGGCATCACAGCGGTTCCCCAGTGCATGGACTTCGGCGCTGTTGCTGCAATTTGCTGAATAGTCGCACTAGAGCCAAACCCGGCAAAAATTTTACCTTGAACAAATGGCACGTTAAAATAATTGTCCAAGCCGGCAGTGACTGCCGTCTTATCTTTTAACATGGTCGTGATGGCGGTCATAGCCTTGATGCTGGCCGATGTGTCAATTTTTGCCTGATACTTCGGCGTGATCAGGCGATTACCAGCATCATAGGCCAAGGTTTCAAATTCAAAATCATAACTTTTGTTGAATGCGACCCCAGTAATGCCGTCGTCTTTGAGCTGCTGACTCATTTTAGTCAGTTCTTCCCAAGTCTTGGGCACACTGAGATGGTACTTATCCAAAATATCCTTGTTATAGAACATCAATCGTGTCCCAGTGGCGAATGGAATTTGGTAATATTTACCTTCATACTTCAAGTTTGTCGCAATGCCCGGATAAATGGCTTTGAGCTCATTTGCGGAAAATTGTGACTTCACCTGACTGTCAATGTTAACTAACATCCCGTCATGCACGTATTCAGGAATAATCGTATCAGTTACCTGCCCAATGGTTGGCAACGTGCGAGATTTCGCTGAAGCCAGATACTTTTTTTGTAGGTTATCATAAGACCCTTGCGAAGTAGCAACAACTTTGTACTGCTTTTGACTGCTGTTGAACGTCTTGATATAACCTTCAAGCGCCTTATTATAATTTCCTGTCATGCGGTGCCAGAATGTAATCGTCACTGGCCCCTTTGTACTCTTTTGCGCTGAACTGCCGCTACCGCAAGCAACCAGCAGGACTGCCATCAACACTGTCGCAAACCCAAGCAACCAACGTCTCTTCATCATTTTCCCTCCATCATCGCGGTTTGTCGTGAACAGAGACAACTTGACCTATCCCTATTCGGATATAGGTGCGTTGTCGTCAACCACGAATAGTATACCAATACTTACCGGATCAAGGGGAACTAAAGTCAAAAAAAGAAAGCGTATGCCTTCTTTTTTAGCATGAAGCTATGGGATGATGTCAGGCTTGTTCTTCGGTCAATTTTAGATAGAAATTAGCCAGTGTCATCGTGCGATATGGTATGACCCAAATTGACGCTAAGCCAAACGTGATCATTTCCAACAACCACCAACCTAGGAAACTGAGGAGCAAAACGAAGAACTCCCACTTATGGCCGTACATCAATTGACGGCTGCGCGTGACAGCCTCGGTGTAGCCAATTGGCTGGCCAGCATCAATGGCATCACGATAAATCAACTGGGCTTGTGAATAAGCCAATCCTTTGACAATCCCGGGAACAACCAATAACAACATCCACAGGCTGACCCAAACGACTTGCAGCAAACCGATCAGCAAGCTGCCGAGAAAATATTCGCCACGTTCAAAAATTTTGAACATCTGCGTCCAGCTAAACCGGTGATCCGACCGACCGCGCAACCCGTCAATCATGGCGAAGCTGACACCGATCATGAGCAGCGCTGTCAGCAAACCGATAAATGTCACTGCTGTCTGCCACATTGCGATGTTGTTCCAATAACCATTTGTCATCATCCGCCGGCTGCCATGAGCCACGACACGGATACCAGCTCGATGCATATTTTCATTAAGCGGGAATGGCACCAGCGCCACAAAGGCTGTCAATAATAATGCCGGTAAACTAATCCGTAAATAATAGCTAAAGTTGGGATTCAGCTCAGCCTTGGCCTGATCTTTTAAAGAAGTACGATCCATAGATATTCCCCCTCTAACTGTGACAAGTCATCACAATCCTTGGGGTTATCATAACAGAAAAAGACGGTTGAGTTATACAAACTTCAACCGGACATTGGGATCAAGTTGCGGTTCACCGGGAACAATAGCAAAGTGATCACCGCTGACTGTTAATTCTGTTTCTGCTTTAAAAAACCCACTCGTATAACTTTTGATCAATACCGGCCCCACCGGCGAATCAAGGTGTGCATCATACACATCGGGTACATTGGTACGCGGTAGAATCAATAAATTGAATTTCGCCTGTCCTGATGTTTTTGATGGCCGTGAATAAGGACCAATACCGTCATTAATATCAAGGATTAGCGCCTTATCGGCATGTAACATCGGCGCCAATCGTGAGGCGGCCACAGCAGATACATTAAGCTCCATATTTTGCCCCCAAAAGTAAAATAATCCTTGTCACCAATATTATGGCGCCCGACCGATCAAGATACAACTCTCTTGTAAAAATTTCACCAAATGCCTAAAATTGGGTTAAACTGAATTTAACCCGATGTGATTTTATTCAGCTAGGACGAGGTGTGCCATGAATATTTATTCGGCTTTAAAGTTTATCCAAATCGATCATGAGCCAGTCAATCACCTGCAAGTTGTCATCACTGATCAAAGCGGCAAGCCTGATGCCGGCATGACCGACTTATTGGCTGACTGCTTGAACAAAATTGACATTTTCGTTGACCTTAGCACAACCGATCGGGTCAGCGATGTGATTGATGACCTCAATCTGCTCACCCCGCTGCCCTATGATGTCCTTGAAGAATATCAAAAAATTCTTGAGCAGCCGATCACCGGCGTCAATATTGCGATGAAAAAGCAGTTGATCGAGTTGATTTACGCACCAATGGTTTAGGTTTGTTTATTTTATCATAATAGCGCGGCCATTTTTACCGGTGTCTTATCCCGGCGAAGATGACGCGCTTTTTATGTGCCTGCGGAATCCCTCCTTTAGTGAAAAATCTTGCCTGATTCTTGTTGTAACAGTTTCACTTAGGTCTACTTTCTGCTATTCTGACGAAAACGGAGGCGAGGAAATGGAACAAACGGGACAAGCGCTACCAGCAACCATTCAACGAATTTGGCGGGCAAGTGCGGCGTTGTGGGCGCTAGTGCTCATGATCATCGGTTTGGGACTCATTGCCGCTTGGTTTTTCTGGCATTGGTCCTTTTGGCTTGGGTTGGGTCTTATTGGCATTGCGATTATTCAACTGCTGTTCCGATTAGCACTTGTGCCGTATCGCTATCGTTTTTGGCGCTACAACATCACGCCAACCGCGGTTTTCTTGCAAAAAGGCTTTTTCTTCCAAAAAAATGAAGCCATTCCGATTTCGCGAATTCAAAATGTCACGTTAGAAGCCGGTCCTTTACTTCAGTGGCAGACACTGCAACAAGTCAACATCGAAACCGCCAGCACCGCTCACGTGATTGATGGTGTGACGCGGCCAGTGGCCGACCAATTGCGCAATCAAATCCTCCAATTGGCTCAGGAGGCGCGCGATGAAGACTGACCAACCGCAACGACTCGCGCCTGTCGCGCTACTAATTATTTGGATCAGAGGCTTTATTTCGTGGTGGCCGTTATTTGTTGGCGGAGGGCTTTCAATACTGCGCGCAGACATGAGCTTCAATCAATTTCTATTGTGGGGCGGCCTAATTGTTGGCGTTTTGGTACTCACCCTCATCTGGTCAATCCTGCATTATTTGCGATTTACCTATCTTGTTGCCCCGAACGGTCTGACCATCAACAGTGGTGTGTTGATTCGTAAAGTCAATCACATCCCTTATGACCGTATTCAGACGGTACAACGGCAACAATGGTTTTTTCTAAAGCCACTCGGTCTCGAACAGGTTGCCATCGAAACAGCTGGCAAAGAATCTAAAAAAGCCGAAGGAATGCTCTCGGCCGTGCCAGTAGCCGTAGCTGATACCATCAACCGCTACCGTCAAGGAAACGTTCAGCCAGTGACACCTGATGCGACTGATAATCAGGCTATCCCTGCTGCACCCGATCAAACAAGCACCACCGCCGCACCAGCCGCGCCTGTGGCAGATGCGGCCTATAAAATCAACGGCCATGATCTTAATCAATACGCGCTCACTTCACTAGGTTTCATCCCCATCATTTCCGGGATTCTTTGGTTAACACAAAAAGCTCAAGAATACCTGCCAGATAGCTGGTACAAGAATGCTGAGCATGCCATCACTGGCTTAGCGGTTTACCTTATTATCGGTCTGACACTTATTATTCTCATTCTAGGTTTCCTGATCTCCTATTTGAATATTATTCAAAAATACTACCACTTCACTTTGGACCGAACCGGTGACGAACTACGAACCAGCCGCGGCTTTTTTCAAACCAATACGGTCAGTGCCCGACTGTCACGCTTGCAGGCGGTTCGCTTTAAGCAGAGCGTTTTGCGGCAATGGCTGCATCTTAGCACCGTTCAGGCGTTATTAGCCTCAAGCGCCGCTGATGACCAGCAAAATAATGATCTGGTCCTGATGCCGGTTATCCCAGAACGGCAAGCACTCAGCAGCATGCGGGCATTCGTCAGCTGGCTGCCGGAAACATCACCGAAACTACAGCCAATTCCAGTTAGCAACCGCTGGTACTACATGCGCAACATGGTCCTAGGTCATCTGACACTATTGGTGTTGCCGGTTGTGCTCGCAAGTGTGTTTTGGTTGCACGTCAGTTGGTGGCTGTGGCTGGTACTGGCTGGCCTGATTTGGTTAGTCGTCATGGCGTTGCAAGGTCAATATGCGGCAACCACAGCCGCCATTGCTATTGCGCCACCTAAGCAACTTATCATTCAAGTCGGTGAAATGTGGACAAGGCAACGTTATTTTGTCCGTAAAAAAGACATTCAGGCCATGACGATCAAACAATCCATCTGGATGAAGGCGCGTGGCGTTGCCCATTTAGAGGTGCATATTCGCAAAGGCAACAGCGATCAGACAGTCAACTCCCGCTATATGGCTGTTGATTTGGCCAAGCAGATTATGACTTGGTATCAGCCATTACCATCAGTGCCGCAAGAAGGAGACAATCATGCTGCTTAATCGTATCCAGTACACCCCGCCAAAATCAAAAACCGCGTATCCATTCAACTTGCCTTGGCAAGCTTCCTTTCGTGACCTGACATTGTCGCAACCCGTCACGATTTTGACAGGCGACAATGGTAGTGGCAAGTCTACTTTGCTGAATGCTATTGCTGCTAATTACAATGCAATCCTCATGAGCGGGGCTTCCCTTGATGAGGACCCGGAATATCAAAATAGCCGTGCCTTAGCCCGTTGCCTCAAGTTGACTTGGCAATATCGGACGAAGGCAGGCTTTTTCTTTCGGGCAGATGATTTTATCTCATTCATTCGCGCAACCCGTGGCCGGATCAAATACGCGCAGACACAGCTTGAGCAACTGGCACCTGATAGTTTAGAACGCTTGCCTTATCTCAATACACTCAGTGCCATTCACCATCTTTATCAAGTTGATCTCGACAAGCTTTCCCATGGTCAGGCGTTCCTTGCTTTATTTCGTGCTCGACTGCGTCCAAATGCACTTTACCTGCTAGATGAACCAGAATCACCGCTCACGCCGGAAAATCAGCTCAGTCTATTAGCCTTACTACATGATGCGGTAGAAAATGGCTCGCAGTTTATCATTAGTACACATTCGCCGATTCTCATGGCCTATCCGAATGCGCAACTACTGGCGTTGGGTGACACACTAGCACCCACTCAATATGATCAAATCGAACATGTCGCTTTTCTACGTCACTTTTTAGATGATCCGCAACGATTTATTTATCACCTGTTAAACGACTGACCCGTTGCAATCACGCACCTGGCTGTTCTAAGGTGGGGGTGAGCGATCTCCAGCGCGGGTAACTACGCTGGAGATCGCGTTCATGAGGAGGAATAATATGCTGACTTCATCTTGGATCAAACAATTACCGCTGACTGCCATCACGCAAGTCACCCCGGTTGGTGGCGGTGACGTCAATCAGGCATACCGGATCGATACGGCGACAAAGCCTTACTTTTTGCTGGTTCAACCGGGTTATCCTGCTGACTTTTATGCTGGCGAAATAGCTGGCTTAAAAGCATTTGACGAGGCACAAATCTTAGCACCGCGTGTCATTGCTAATGGTCAAATTGAAGGCGATGGTTTTCTGCTACTCAGTTTCCTTACCAGCGGCAATGGGTCGCAACGCGATTTAGGGCGATTAGTCGCGCATTTGCATCAACATCATGAACCAAATGGCCGATTCGGCTTTGACTACCCTTATGCGGGCACCAGCGTCTCATTTACCAACACCTGGACCGATTCATGGGCAGATCTATTCATTCACCAACGCTTGGACAAACTCGCCGCACACCTGCTTAAAAAGGGGCTGTGGCAAGCCGACGATGAAGCAACCTTCCAACAGGTGCGCACCATCATCAGCAAAACACTCGCCCATCATCACAGCGATGCTTCCCTGCTGCACGGTGACTTATGGGGTGGGAACTACATGTTTACTGCCGATGGTCAGCCAGCTCTGATTGATCCTGCAGCAGTATATGGTGATCGCGAACTCGATATCGGGGTAACGACAGTTTTTGGCGGATTCACCCAAGACTTTTACACTGCCTATCAAGAAGTCTACCCACTTGATGCTGGTTATCACTTCCGCCTTGACTTTTACCGGCTGTATTATCTGATGGTTCATCTTGATAAGTTCGGCATGGGTTACGCTGGCAGTGTGGCCACAGTGATGAATCAAATTCTCGATCATGGCTTAGCTGAATAAATCGCTTCGCTATGTATTTTCGAAACGAAAACTATTTCCCAGGAAATTAAAACAGCAAAACGGCCAACCCACTAGTTGATGGATTGGCCGTTTTGCTATCTTCTAAAAATCAATATTTAAGCGTTCAGCACCTTGTTCAGGAAGCTCTTGGTCCGTTCTTCCTTTGGATGCTCGAAAATGTCTTCAGGCGTGCCTTGTTCAAGGATAGTGCCATTGTCAAAGAAGACAACCCGATCAGCCACTTCTTTGGCGAAGCCCATTTCATGAGTCACGATGACCATCGTCATGCCTTGCTTGGCCAGCCGCCGCATAACACCCAGCACATCGCCGACCATTTCTGGATCCAACGCACTGGTCGGTTCATCAAACAGCATGATATCAGGATGCATCGCCAACGCCCGCGCAATCGCGACACGTTGCTGTTGCCCACCAGAAAGCTGAGCTGGCATCGCATCTGCCTTGTCCGTCAAACCAACAACTTCCAACATGGCTTTTGCCTGCTTGATGGCTTCCTCCTTGCTGGCGATTCCCAGCTCGGTTGGCGCCAAGGTCACATTACCCATCACCGACATGTTCGGGAACAGATTAAAATGCTGGAACACCATCCCGATTTTTTCACGAACTTTGTTGATGTTGGTGCCTTTATGGGCAATATCTTCACCATCAATCAAGATCTCACCGCTTGTGACGGTTTCAAGACCGTTGATCATGCGCAAGACGGTACTTTTCCCCGCACCGGATGCCCCGATCATAACGACCACTTCATTGTTCGCCACGTTCAGATTGACACCCTTGACCACATCATTGTCACCGTAACTCTTGTGCACATTTTTCATTTCAACGCGATAATCGCTCATGCCTTCACCTTCTTCTGAACCCAGTTACTCAGCCAGGTCAATAACGTAATAATAATCAAGTAAATCAAGGCGACCATCGTCCAGATCTTGAACCCTTCCATGTTGCGGGCAATGATGATCTTCCCGGTTTGGGTCAGTTCCAGCAAGCCGATGATCGACAGGATTGAGGTATCCTTCAATGTAATAATAAATTGGTTGATGAAACTTGGAATCATGATTTTGATTCCTTGCGGCAAAATAACCTTCCGCATCGCTTTACCAAATGGTAGGCCTAGACTTCGCGCCGCTTCCATCTGACCCGGATCAACCGCCTGAATACCGCCCTTGACGAAGGCTGCGGTGTACGCGCCTTCGTTTAAGGTCAAAGTCACAATCCCAGCAATGAATGCTGGTACTTTTGATCCAATCAGGCTTGGCACCCCGGTATAGATAAACAGAGCCAAAACCATCAGTGGAAGACCGCGGAAAATGTAAATGAAGGTCGTCGCGACCCCTTGTGCAAATTTATTTGGCAAGACGCCTAACAATCCAACAAGAATCCCAACCAAGGTAGCGAAGAAAATGGCGACAACCGTGAGAACCATTGTCTCTTCCAGGCCGCTCATTAAGGTGCCCCAGTTAGCCTTCAACAAACCGAAGAAAGAACGATCAGTTGTTTGCGCATTGCCAGCGGCAGTTTTTTGGGACTTTGCACTGCCGTTGCCAAGATAACGTTCAATGATCTTATCGTATTGGCCGTTTGCCCGAAGTTTCTTCAAACCAGCGTTAAACTTCGTAATGAGCGCCCGATTATTCTTCGAAGCTGCGAAGCCGTATGAACCTTCACGGGCTGGCTTACCGATAATTTTCAAGGCCATGCCATTGTTGATCCCGTACTGCATCACCGGTTGATCTTCAAAACAAGCAGCTGAATTACCTGTGATGACGTCCTGATACATATTGTTCGAATCATCAAATGTCACCGTTGAAAAACCGTATTTGTCTTTAATACTGTTGGCATAATCCGCAGAATCAGTCCCGGTTTTAACCGCAACTCGCTTACCGCGCAAATCCTTTAGCGACTTGATAGTCCCTTTTTTTGCCACCGCCATGACCACGCCTGATTTGTAGTAAGGATCACTCATCAAAAACTTTTGTTGCCGCTCAGGTGTAATCGACATGCCAGCAATGACACCATCGATTTGCTTAGCTTCAAGTGCCTGAACCGCCGCATTGAATCCCAGCGGCTTGATCTCAACTTTAAAACCTTCCGTTTTGGCAATTGCCTTAATGAGATCAAGGTCAATACCGACGTACTTGTTATCCTGGTTCGCAAACTCAAACGGTGCAAAGGTCACATCCGTCCCGATTGTATATGTTTTTTGTGCCGCTGCCACTGACTTGCCGGGTAATAAAGCTCCCAGCATTAAAGGCAGGGCGATTAGCAGCCCTAGCAGCCATTTTCGTTTCAACCCTAACACCACGCTTTCTATGATATCCGATTGCAAACTCGTTTAGCTTGCAACAAATGCGCTTTCTGCCCACGATCAGGCTGACTTAAGCGACCTTAATTAAAAAAACTACTTTTTATGCTAGCGGAAAGCAACAGTCGCTGTCCAGTCCTGATGTTAGATTAATTGACATTTGTCACATTATTTTACGCCAACGGTCTAGGCCTCCATACGCCGTTGAACCCAATTACTGAGCCAAGTTAATAGCGTAATAATGATCAAGTAAATCAAAGCAACCATGGTCCAAATCTTAAAGCCTTCCATGTTGCGCGCAATAATAATTTTCCCAGTTTGGGTCAATTCAAGAATACCAATGATTGAGAGAATGGACGTATCTTTAAGGGTAATAATGAATTGGTTGATGAAGCTCGGAATCATAATTTTGATCCCTTGTGGCAAAATCACGCGCCGCATCGCTTTTCCAAAAGGCAATCCTAGACTGCGTGCGGCTTCCATTTGACCGTCATCAACCGCCTGAATCCCTCCTTTGACGAAGGCCGCGGTGTACGCACCTTCGTTTAAGGTCAAGGTGATGATCCCAGCCACGAATGCCGGAATTTTTGAACCGATTAGACTTGGCACGCCTGTGTAAATGAATAAGGCCAATACCAGCAGCGGCAATCCGCGGAAAATGTAGATAAATGTCGTGGCTACACCGCGAGCAAACTGATTTGGCAAAACGCCAAGCAAGCCCACAAGAATCCCGACAACGGTTGCGAAGAAGATCGCGACAATCGTCACAATCATGGTTTCTTTCAAGCCACCCATCAAGGTTCCCCAGTTCTCACGCAATAATCCGAGAAAACTGCGATCACTATCTTGAGTCTTGGCACTGGTTTGTTTTTGGGCGGCTTGTGTGCCATTGCCTAAATACTTGGCAACGATTTTGGCATATGTACCGTCAGCTTTGACCTTTTTGAGTCCGGCATTGAATCGTTGATCAAGATGATCGCTACGATCCTTTTGTGTTGCAAAACCGTAATAACTGGCCTTACTTTCTGGACCAGCCAGCTTGAGCTTCAACCCTGTGGCGATGGCATATTGCAGAACCGGTTTATCATCAAAACAAGCGACCGAATTGCCAGTGATGACGTCCTGATACATATTGTTGGAATCATCGAAGGTCACCGTGGTAAAACCATACTTTGCCTTCAAACTTAAAGCATAGTCTGCGGCTGCCGTCCCAGTTTTCAAGGCCACACGTTTGCCGCGTAAATCCTTCAAACTTTTGACTTCGCTATTTTGCCCCACGGCCATGGCAACCGCCGTTTTGTAATAAGGCTCACTCATGGCAAACTTTTGCTGCCGCTCAGGAGTAATCTGCATACCAGCAATGACACCATCAATCTGATTAGCTTCCAAGGCCTGCACAGCTGCATTGAACCCCAAAGGTTTGATATCAACCTTGAAACCCTCGGCCTTTGCAATTGCCTGCATCAGGTCAATATCGATCCCGACATACTGATTATTTTTATCCGCAAACTCAAACGGGGCATACGTGACATCTGTGCCGATCACATAAGTTTTCTCGGCCGCCTGCGTTGACACCGGTGAGCCTAGCACGACCGCCAGCATCAACGCCATGACCCCAGCAACGCACCACTTCCAAACTCGTCTCATGAAAACACCATCTTTCTCATTTAGTTCCTGTTTCTTTCAAAAACTGCTAATGACGCATGCTACTTCAATTCATGTGTTTTGAGACCTGTAAACCCAGCTCCCATTCACAGCTTACAAGTGTACCGATTTTTCTAAAGGTTGTCTACGCGCAAGAAAAGCAAGATTGCTTTATACTAAGAGAAACTTAAAGAAAAATGTGGTGACCTTATGTTTAGCTACCTAATCGACTATGATTTGAAACTTTCCCTACCGCGACCGGAAATCGACGGTCCCCTTTTATTCGAACAAATTGAGACTAGCCGCGATTCGTTGGCTGCCTACTTGCCTTGGGTCGCAACGACACTGACTGCCGACGACGAAATCAACTTTTTAAATACAACACTCAAGCTTTTTGGTGCAAGGACTGCCTTGCATCTGACCATTTACCAAGCCGATGCTCCAGTTGGCATGATCAGTTTGAACACGATCGACACCTTGGTTCGCCATAAAGCCGACATTGGTTACTGGCTAACCATTCCCGAACGCGGCAAAGGCATTATGCACAAATCCATTGAAGCATTGGCCGATATTGCCTTCCACGATTACGACCTAAATAAGCTAACCATCAATGCCGCTGTGGCAAACCGCGCGAGCAATGCCGTTGCCGAAAAAGCCGGCTTTCATCTCGATGGCACTTTGCGTCAAGACGATCAACGAGCTGACGGCACCTTCTTAGATGTGAATACTTATTCGCTGTTGCGTTCGGAGTGGGCTTAATTGTTTCATGCGAAACAATTGTCACCTCCAGCTCACCACGCCATATGAAAACCCCGCTTGCAAAATCAGCATGCGGGGTTTATTTTTGCGCCCTATTTCTAATTAGGTCAATGTACAAGCAGTCGCAGCAACGCTGGCGTCACAAAGCCTTCGATTAAGGCAGCAACGGCAATCATCGGAATGATGATGCAAACATACTGTAGTGCAATAGCCTTCACATCTAACGACGACTTTCGATAATATGGATCGGCAAAAAAACGCTTGATTGACTGGCGAAGGGCCTTGTTGACTTGAGCAGCGAGCGCGACGCCGATAATCAAAGCACTCATCTCCAGAATACCATGTGGCAAAATGCCTAAGACAAACGCTGCCAAAGCACCACCGATACCCAGCTTAGCGGCATAAATGCCTAGCACCAAGCCGACAGAAGCACAGGTGAGATAATACGAAATCCAGTATAGAAAAGGAATCGGAATCATACCAATGATCATGAGGCCAAAGGCAACGCGTTCGTTATTCACTAAAATGGCCCAAAATGCACTGAGACTGTCGTGAGTATTAGCAAACTTGCCAGAGAGGCCAGTAAAAATACCACGAACAAAGTTGGGGTTCGCGCCCATGACCAGATATGTCACCAGACCAACAAAAATGGTGACACCAAAGAAAATGAGCCAACCAATCAATAGATAATGGCCAATAACATTCAAATTGTATCCAAGCCGTTTCTTCATAGGTTGCCCCTCTTTCCTAATAACAGATGCTAGGGTAAGTATACTCCAGGGTGGAAAGGGTGGCTATTTTGAGGGTTTGGCGGTATGTATCATTTTTCTCCTAATCAGGCCTTCTCCTATTATCCAAGCTGAGTGTCCATCACTTCTCACTAGCCGTTACTTATCCAACATCGTGCCACGAACTGGGACGTTTGGCGTCGCCTATTTTCTTGTTCTGCCTTAGCACTAAAATTGAAATGACGCTCTGAATAAATGCCTTTATAAACTATAAACAGCGTTTCACATCTTTCGCCATGCCAGCCGTCAGTTCGCATGCTTGCTGTTTAGCTTTTTTTCGTGAATAATGACGGCATGGAGGTGTCATGATGGAAGTCAATGAAGCACAAGCCATTTTTGATGCAGCACGGGATCAAGTAGCGACGATTGTGGTGGGCAAATCAATGCCGATCACATTGACTTTCACCGCCTTACTTGCAGGTGGTCATGTGTTGTTCGAGGATATTCCCGGTGTTGGGAAAACCACCCTCGTTCAAGCGATGGCAAAAACCTTAGCGGTGCCATTTTCCCGCATTCAATTCACACCTGATATGCTGCCAAGTGATGTTCTTGGCACATCAATCTTTAATCGAGCCACTAATCAATTCGAATTTCAAAAAGGACCTATTTTTACCAGTATTTTATTAGCAGATGAAATCAATCGCGCCACGCCACGAACACAGGCCGCCTTGTTAGAAGCCATGGGTGAAGGACGGGTTACAACGGATGGTCATACCTATCAGCTAGCCCCTGACTTTTTTGTCATGGCAACTGAGAACCCGACTGATTATGCAGGGACTTACCCGCTCCCTGAAGCACAGTTGGACCGGTTCATGCTTCGCCTCTCACTTGGCTACCCAGATGCTGACGCGGAAAAAAGTTTGCTGCTAACGCCTGATCGTAAAACGATGATTGCTCAATTAGCACCTAGACTAGACGCATCGTTACTAGCTGAAGCCAAAAAACTCGTGGCTAACGTGACGGTCAGCGATGCAATCGCCAGTTATGTTCTCGCGCTAGTGCAGGCAACCCGACACGACAACCGTGTTCGGCTAGGTATCAGCCCGCGTGGTGGCATTGCCTTGGTCACTGCCGCCAAAGCCTTCGCTACGCTTAACGGACGTACTTACGTTGATCCAAGCGATATTCAAACGCTACTCGATCCTGTTTTTGGTCATCGGCTCATTGCCAAGGATCCGACACTTTCGACGGCAACGATCTTAGCAGATATTCTGCAAAACACCGCCGTTCCGATTCGGGGGTGAGCACATGAACTGGCGCAACTTTTTTATCAATGCTGGCATTTTGCTTGTGCTCAGCCTGCTGATCGTTTTTGGCGTGGCATTTAACTCATCTACCAGCTGGTTTGCCAGTGACTTTGCTATCCTGATACTACTACTTGCGATACCGCTATTGTGGCCATTGAAAAATACACTGCGTTTCACAGCAGATAATCCTGACATGATCGCCGATAGACCGGTAACGCGCCTTTTCACGCTGACTCATGGCAGATGGCTACCTAATCTTTTCCTACTTGACAGTGCCAAAACACATACATGGCATTTGCCAATCGGACAACGGACAGCAAAAATCAGTTTAACCTTACAGCGCGGCATTTATGATCAGTTACCGATGACCGTCACCGTGACTGATTTATTCGGCTGGTTTCGTAAAACACTACCCTTGCGTTTAGCCACACCGATCACTGTTGGCCCCGCACGCAGACCAGAAGCTGCCGCACGAATTGCAGATGACTTTTCGCAAAAAATGTCTGCTGCTGACGCTGGCTTGCCCAGTGACCGCATTAAAAATTTCCGCGATTATTTCCCGGGTGATAATATTCAACAAATCGCTTGGAAAGTCAGTGCACATGCCGATACGCTGATTGTTCATGACGATGAGCATGAAGGTCAGGCCAGCTGGACATTGCTGTTGCTAATCACACCAACGCTGTCACTCGAGCCTGCCTTGAGCTTATTCGCAAGTCTCATGGACACAGGCATCTTCAGCGGGAACGGCTATCTGCTAGACAGTCGGTTAACCTCCGTCATACAAGGACGGCAAAACACATCGCTAGCCAACTTTGAGCCTGACGGTACCGCCACACCTGATTCATTAGCAGCTTTGACCACCCCACAACATCAGCATCGCGCCTATCTTATTTTAACTGCTGATACACAAGCCGCAGTGCCTTTCACACATGCACTGGCTCCGGCTGCTACAACACTAGTCGACTTGTCTGGAGGTGATGACCATGCCTAAATGGCTACAACGTCTCCTTACCATTTTGCTGACATGGTGGTTATTGGCACTTTTTGTACAGCCTTTCTCGGTGATTAATCCGATAGCACATCCTCGTGAACTCGCAGGCTATGTTGTCATCATCAGCTTAATTAGTTATCTTGCCGCATTATGGCCACGGGCTTGGCCAATTTGGCTAACCACTGCTTTCTTGAGCATGATCGTTGGCCTTTGGGCAATACTGCCGCTTAAACAGCATTTTGGTATTACCTGGTTTAACACTTATGTCCAAACCTTCAATACCGCGACTAGGCGGTTTTTGCAAGTTGGTGGCGTGGATGTCCCTGCGACCCTCAGCATGACGTTGATTGTAGCTCTTGTCGCCTTTCTACTATTAATAACCGTTGTTCTCCAACTTTATCCTGGCGCAGTGGCCATTGTGCTCAGTTATTTACTTGCTGTACATGTTTTCAATGGCAGCGACCTGACGACACAATTTTTCCAGCTCGCTGTTGTTACCGGGTTGTTGGCTGTTTTGCACCTTTATCACACCCGCTGGCGAGCGTTTTTAATTGGCAGTCTTAGTATTGTTGGCTTAACCCTTGGACTCATGTGGCTCAGCACCAGCACTCCGTTGAATGACTGGTTAACTAATATCTCTGTTCCTGCGCGCGAACGACTCAATCAGCGAGGCTTCTATGCCAGCCTTGAAGCTTACGCTAACGGCTCAGGCCGCACAGGATTCACCGAAAACAGTCGTGTTTTAGGCGGTCCGGTATATGATGATCCCACACCAGTATTCACCGCCACCAGTCGTGAAGCTCATTATTATCGCGTCGAGGTTGACTCATTTTATACAGGAACGGGTTGGCGACCATCTACATTTCAGACGCAAGCTGCTCCTTTAGACGGTGCTATTATGCGTGATCCATCGGCTCGAGTCGATTATGGTCAAGCAACGTCAGTGAAACTAGTTTTTAACGGCGGTAAAACCTTTTTGCCATTACCATATGGGCAATTAACTTTTACTGGCGGTAAACCAGACCCCACGACCGATTTTTTGCTTAACTCAGCCACACAAAGGATAACTGCGAGCGATGATCAACGCTTCGAACGCCTCGATATTCAGGTGCAGCAAAAACAGTTTACCGATACGCAACTCGAAACTGCTACGAGTTCAACTCAGTTAATTTCATCTAGTTATTTACGGCTTCCTAGTTCACTACCGCAACGAGTTAGAACACTGGCAAAAAGAATCACGGCTGATGCCAAAACGCCTTATGAAAAAGTCATCGCCATTCAAACTTACTTGCGCTCAGATCCGCGCTTCACCTATTCAAAAACAGATGCACAGCAAACACCGGCAAATCGTGACTACGTTGATTACTTTCTGTTTGATTCACCTATTGGTTACTGTGATAATTTTTCCAGTGCTATGGTTGTCCTATGCCGCAGCATTAACCTGCCAGCACGATGGGCAAAAGGATTTAATACTGGCACTTTTGAAGGCGGAAGTGGCGCGAACAAACAATACATCATTCGCAATAGCAATGCACACTCTTGGCCGGAAATTTATTTCAACAATTTAGGCTGGGTTCCCTTCGAACCAACACCAAGATTCAGCAATCCGGCCACCCCTAATGATCCTGTAATGCCTTCCGCGGCAAGCAATACAGCCTCACAATCAGCCAGCAGTTCAGCAGTCAGCTCAGCAGTATCTTCGTCAGAATCGCGTTCCATTGTGAGCGCCTCATCTACTCAACCGAAACCGTCTTCTCGATCGTCTCTCGGCAGCTTTCATTGGACAGCTATCATCGTTTTGACTGTCGTCTTGACTTTATGCATTGTCTTAATCTGGCAACTACCAGCGCTGGTGGCGTTCACCATTAGTTTCAATTTGACACAGAGAAACTTTCCCCGCCGTTATCGTTTGTTACTTTGGTCATTACGGCGCGTGACACGACGCCAGTCAAGTCAACCATTGACAGTCTATGCACACCGCATTGATACACGATTAGGCGATCAACGACACTTCACCACGCTCACGCATGCCTACGAAGCTTGGACATTTGGACATGTCGCAATTCATCCTGATCCGCTCACAACATTCCTAAAATCCTTGAGCACGCAGCTAGCCCAATACGCACGACGCAAATTCCACGTGAAACAAAATTAACTTTACGCAATAATCGTTCCACATGAAACACAGCAGCATTTCTGCTGTGTTTTTTGAGTGTTTAACAAAAATACTCGGTTTTTACATACCACTAATGCCGGTACTATTTCCAAAAAAGTTTTCCTTACTTTCCTAGAAATTCTCGTTAAATTATTCATCCCTATTCATTGTCATAAGCACCGCCTGAAGGTTTCACATGAAACATAACGCCTATTATTCATGGAAATGTCACAATTCATTCTTTTCCGGCTCGTCTATCCTGTGAGAACCTTGCTATACCAACATTTAACAGAAAATCCTTGCACTTACTAATAAAAAGCGAGTATGATAATACAAACAGTTTCTGAGTAGACCTTAGAAATTGTTTGGCCCCTGCTGCTATTCTTTTAGCAGCCGTGCCTTTTCGACTGGACTCTGCAGTTAGATCGTGACGTACTCAGAAGAAAGGGGGGAGCCGCTGACTTTAGCGGCGAACACTTATGAAAGTTATGATCGTACTTGAAAACATCGTCATGGACGGTGTTAAACGCGCATCAACTGTTTTAGGAAATGATCTCGTTAAACACTATGATGTCAGTTTCTATAGTTTAGCAGATGCCCCTGCATATTTTGAATTGGACGCCCCGCTGCTTATTGCCCCGCGTCCGACAGATCCCAAGTTGCTTAACTTCTTTGGGAGCGACCCATATACACATTATCGTGATCAAATCAATGACTTGATTATGACGATTCGTGACCAGCATTTTCAGGCTGTGATTTTGCCTGCTGGTTTGACGACCAGCTTCGCACCGCTCATCAAGCAGGCATTACCAGATGTCAATCTGATTGGCTGGATGCACAATAACTACGCAACGTACATGGAAGATTACTATGTTCAAATGCAAGCTGAGTTTGAAGGCGGCTTGCAAGCTGTTGATACCTTGGTCACCCTCACTGAAAGTGACCTAAATTCTTACAAGCGTTTCAATCCGAACACGGTTAAAATTTACAATCCCCTCACCCTTAACCCCACTGGTGAGGCAAATCTCGACGCACACCGGATCGCCTTCACTGGACGAATCGCAATTGCCCACAAAGGTATCGACTTCTTACTCGAAGCCGCCGCATCTTTACCAGATGACTGGCAAATTGCGATTGCCGGCTCAGGCACTGATGAAGATATGAAAAATTTCTACGATTTGATTGACTATTTCCATGTGGCCGACAAGTTAATCTACCAAGGCCCACTGAAAGACCAAGCCTTACGCGATCATTATCGTAATGCTTCAATCTTCGTATCGACCTCTCGTTGGGAAGGTATGCCGTTAGTTATCGGTGAAGCCATGGCTTCTGGCTTACCTATCGTAGCAATGGAAAATACTGGCTCACGCGAATATCTTGGCAACAATGACTACGGTTTACTCACAAAGGCACAAGACGTCCCTGATTTCGTTGATAATCTCAAAAAGATGATGTCACAGCCAGCATTACGGCATCATTATGCCCATCAAAGTCTCGAACGTGCCAGTCACTTTAGCCCCGAAACCATTGTGAGTCAATGGATGCCGATTATCGAACATCAACCAACCCGTGTTTCAGTTACTGGTTAACCAAGCCCCGATGCAAGCGCCTGTTGCATCGGCTTTTTTGTGAGCGCGTTATGATGATGCACGCACAATCCCAATTAAAAATCGTCCCATAACGACTCTAGTTTGGTCATGACAGCCAAGATTCGGTACAATGAGCTTATCTTAAGTATGGAGGCTCTAACCAATATGGAATCAATGAAGCAAAGAATGCTTGGTGGCAAACTGTATAAAGCAAACGATCCAGAGATCAGCGTTGAGAGTCAGCGAGGCAGTGATCTCGTCTGGCAGTTTAATCATTTAGCCCCTGATAAAAAAGCAGAACGAGCTGCGGTTTTAAAACAATTATTTCATGCATTTGGAGACAATAACTACATTGAGCCTCCTTTCTACGTTGACTACGGTGCTCACACGTCAATCGGTGATCATTTTTATGCCAACACAGATTGTGTTTTCTTGGATACCGCGCCAATTACCATTGGCAACCGGGTTTATTTAGCGCCTAAAGTGAGTTTATTTACAGCCGGCCACCCAATTGATGCCGCTATCCGTGGTGAAGATTTAGAATATGGTAAGCCTATCAAAATTGGCGATGATGTCTGGATTGGCGGCGGCGTCATTATTAATCCAGGTGTGACTATCGGCAGCGATGTTGTTATCGGTTCTGGATCGGTGGTCACAAAAGACGTTCCTGATCATGTCATCGTTGCTGGCAATCCTGCTCGCATGATTCGGCGGATTACTGATAAAGATCATGCCCAGTGGCAACAACAAAAAGATGAGTTCTTAACCTGGCAGCAACAGGCTGATGAAAGCCAACAATCAAAGCAGTCTTAACTGACCATTAACGGAGAGAACAATGTTCAAATTAATAGCAACAGACATGGATGGCACCTTTTTGAGAGACGACATGACCTATGATCGCGACTTTTTTGCGACGTTACATGAAAAAATGCAAGCGCAAGGCATTCAGTGGGTGGTGGCAAGTGGTAATCAATACTTTCAGCTGACTTCCTTTTTTGAAGCTTTCCCTGATACGATTTATGTTGCTGAAAACGGCGCCTACATTCGCGATGCTAACAAAGTGTATGCTTTAAGTTCTTTTGAAAACGGTGCCATTCAACCAATTCTGACTAAACTAACTAGCATACCTGATCTCAAAATTCTTGTCTGTGGTCAATCAAGCGCCTATGCCCTGAAAACTACTGATGCTGACCATATCGCAACGGCACGACAATACTACAAGCAATTACGTTTAGTTGACACTTTCGACAATCTCGATGATCGCATTTTAAAATTTGCCATTAGTTGTCCTCCAGAAAAAACCGCGGCTATTGTTGCCGAAATGCGCCAACTGTTGGTTGGCTTGGGAGAACCGACAAGCAGCGGCCACGGCGACATTGATATCATTCAACCCGGGATGAACAAAGCTGCCGGATTGGCAACACTTGGTCGGCATTTAAACATTCAACTTGCTGACATGTGCGCTTTTGGCGATGGCGGCAACGATTTAGAAATGCTACGGGAAGTTGGTCTTGGTGTGGCGATGGCAAATGCAACGCCAGCAGTACTGGCAGTTGCCGACACAACCACTAAGAGCAATCAGGAACAAGGTGTCTTGCAGTTTATGCATCATCTGTTATCTGAACCCTGAAGCCCTTGTTGGAAGAAGCCACTAAAAAGGAGTCCGCATGCATCGCAAAATCGAGATGCATGCGGACTCTCTTTTGTGTTCCACGTGAAACTCACTCGAATACGCGGACGTTTCACGTGGAACTAGACTTAACAAATCCCTACTTTTCAGCAATTGATAAGTCTGGCACTGTTTCTTGATTCGTCATGACCATTGGCGAAAACAATCGCGCGATCATCGCAGCCGACAGCTTATGTTCCGAGCGCAACAAGTCAGGAATAGCAACGTGCTGCTTCATGCTGTGCTGAATCAATCTAGCCGTCGCCTCATAACCAAGATACGGGCTTAAAACTGTGGCACTGATAGCCGAATGGTGAACCGCGGTTTCACACTGCTCACGATTAACCGTCAGCCCAGCCACACAGTTTGACGTTAAGGTTGCAATGCCGCGAGCCAAGTACCGCTCCCCTTGCAACAAATCACGGAAAATAATCGGCTCAAAAGCATTCAGTTCAAGCTGGCCGGCTTCGGCTGCCATACTGATCGTGACATCTTGGCCAATCACCTGAAAGGCAATTTGATTAACGACTTCTGGAATGACAGGATTGACCTTTCCTGGCATAATCGATGAACCAGCCTGTTTTGCTGGTAAATGTAACTCATTAAGTCCCGCCTGTGGACCACTGCTTAACAAGCGAAGATCATTGGCTACTTTTGACAAGTCAGTGGCAAGTCCCTTCATAGCACCAGAGAAGGCCACCAAAACGTCGCAGTTCTGCGTTGCATCAATAAAATCCTCAGCTGGCTTCAATTGCAGATCAATCAATTGATTAACCTGACGAATAATATGACTACGGTAATAAGGCGACGCATTCAACCCAGTTCCAATCGCCGTACCGCCTAAGTTAACCGCCTGTAAATCGGCTGCAGCCCGTGTCAACCGGGCTAAGTCTCGACGGAACAAGCTAGCATATGCGTGAAAACTGTGTCCATATGTTGTAGGAACAGCGTCTTGCAGTTGCGTGCGGCCCACTTTAACAACATCCGCAAACTCATGTGCTTTAGCGTCCAAGGTTTTGATCAAAAACGTTAATGCTTGTTTCAGCGGTGGCAATGCCTGTAATGCTGCCATCTTTCCGGCTGTTGGATAAGTATCATTGGTCGACTGGCTCTGATTAACATCATCATTTGGATGAACGCGAATCGTTTTGAGCTCAGCGCTGGCCAAGTTGGCGACGACTTCATTGACGTTCATATTCACGGAAGTCCCAGCGCTACCTTGAATCGCAGGCGCGACCAACGCATCTTGATGTTCCCCCATCAGCAAGCTGTTGCACGCAGCAACAATCGCCCGCGACTTTCGAACATCTAACGTACCTGCAGCTGCATTCACTTGTGCAGCTGCTTTTTTAATGATGATCAGACTTTTGAAAAGTAGCGGATCAGTCCGCTCTGTACTGATCGGGAAATTCGTTAGCGCACGGGTCGTGTGAATTCCATATAAGACATCCTCATCAATTGCCAACTTACCAATACAATCTTCCTCGATACGCATTGTGAACTTCCTTTCATATACCAATATTTACTTTATCAGTATAATCGGGTAAAAACGCTCGTCAACGTTTGTTGTTAGGTAGTCTGACAACACCTATAGAAAGTATACCAATTTAAAAAATCACTGTGATGAAGCTTAAATGCGTTAAACGTATTCATTTAACAGGTAACCGTCCGCCGTCACGCCATTGCCCGATCATTTGCTGTGCTTGACAGGCGTTAGCAAACTTTGTCAGCCGTTGACGAAATAATTTAGGCTGGTGACTTTTGATTTGAATCGTGTCACAACGGACTCGTTGATACAAAGGCGGACACGACTGAAAATACTGCCACGCACCCGGACGACGTTTAAGTGCTCGAATAATTCTGGGATCAAACTTGAAATGACGCGGGTTCATATCAGGCAAAACAGCATACCCAGCTGCCGTCATCTTCCCTAAGTGAATCATGCGGCGACATCGTTCTTTATTCAATTCCGACCACGCGCTCCCCACTTTTCTTGGTACAAAGCGCTGCGATGCTGGTTGATCAGGTGCCAACTTTTTGTAGGTACTGTCGATCCAGCCAAAACACATGGCTTCTTCCACGGCGTCAACATACCAAAACATGTCATCCTGTTTCGGTACACCACGCTTAACGTCTACCCAACATTCCGAGGCGTCTTGATAGTGAGCTGTTAACCAACTACGAAATTGGTGGCGATTTGCTACCGTTAGATGATTGACGATTTTTCTAGTCAATAAATCTGCCTCCTCACATAACAACTTTCAATGGTCATTTTACAAAAAAAATCTACGCGACGTATTTATCCGCGTAGATTTTTCACCTAATTTATTGATGCTGAATTGCCCATCAATGTCCCTGATGTTTTTCTAAACGTTTCGCCTGCTTCTTCAAGCGAACCTCACAAGCGTGCTGGTCTTTCAGTTGCTTGCGTCGTTGCTTTTTCACCTGCAAATTTCGCTTGTGTGCTAGCTTCAAAAAAGTTGTTGCTTGGGTCCTTTTAGCGTTACGGACTTCTTTTCGAGCCTGACGACTACGCCTTTTTGGACTTATTGTCATCTGTAACTTGGGGAGAATAACATCCTGTGCGGCTACCCAATGTAGGTCTTCCCATCGTTGTTGAATTAAATGTAACAACTCACTTGCTGTCGGGGCTTGTGTCCCAAATGTGACTTTAGCAACACGATACGTGTCTCCCATTGTTTGTTCGAACAATCCGCGATAAAAAGGTCGTTCAAAATAAACTGTTAGCTTGCCTTGAATTGTCAAACTAACACCTCCTTTAAGATTTTCACGCAATCTGGACATCCAAGGAGGAAGGATACTGACAGCCTAAGCCGCGTCTGGACTACCAACCAGACTGTGTTTTTGATAGCGCAATGTTATTGTCTGACTTTGATAAAGGTCCTGTCAAGCCAAGCTAGTGTATGACAATATCAATGTCTCTTACCAAGTGCATATAAGTCCGTTTAGCCTCACTACTACATAGGTACTTAGTCAGCTGTGGACTGCCTTGTTAACCATCGATAAGTCACTACTTCCGTAAAAATAAGCAGTAGTATCCCAATAACCAGAATGAATCCTTTCATAGATATCAATTCATGTCCAGCATGTAGCCTCATCATGGTGACAAGGCCGCCCAACAAAAGCAAATGCACGGGAAATAATCTCCGATATTTTTTTGAAAACTTCATTTTTATGCAACAACTCGTCAGCTTTTAAGATTTTTGCTGTCACCCTATAGGACCGACATGCCAAGATTTCGAGTCATTTCTTCACCTCCTGCAGCATCTAGTGTAACGGACGACACGCATGATAACGTCAGAAAAAAATAAACGTTCTGCTTTCTATGATTAACGTCAATATTCAAAAAACCTCCCCACTAAGTTGACCCTTGCCAACCTTGTCAGGAGGTTTCCATATTGCTTTTAAGCTTCTGCTGTTGCTTCTGCCGCGTGCCGGACACTTTCCGCCACGACTTCCGCAACATCCCCGTCAAAAGCATTAGGAATGATGTTGGTGGTCGATAGCTCTGCATCCGGAATCAAACTTGCGATGCCCTTCGCCGCAGCGATTTGCATGTCAATGGTGATCTTGCGTGCGCGTGCATCCAAAGCGCCACGGAAAATGCCTGGGAAAGCAAGCACATTATTGATCTGATTAGCAAAGTCGCTCCGCCCAGTACCGACAATATAAGCACCTGCTGCCAATGCCTCATCTGGGAAAATTTCCGGCTCTGGATTAGCCATCGCAAAGATAATCGGCTTGTCGGCCATTGTTTTGATCCATTCTGGCTTCAAAACATGTGGCGCGGATACCCCTACGAAAACATCTGCACCTTGCAGCGCATCTTCCAACGTGCCAGTCCGATTTTCATGATTCGTAATTTTCGCAATGGCGGCATGGTGTGGCGGTAGTTGATCGGCGTTCTTTTCAGCTAAGATACCAACCTTGTCGACCACCATAATATGCTTGACCCCAGCGGCCAAGAAACGCCGGGCAACAGATAATCCAGCAGAACCGCCACCGTTGACAACGACCCTGATATCGCCAATATCCTTTCCAGCGACTTTCAGTGCATTGTATAGCGCGGCAAGAACCACAATGGCAGTTCCGTGCTGATCGTCATGGAATACCGGAATATCTAGCTCCTCGATCAATCGCGCCTCAATTTCAAAGCAACGCGGCGCACTGATGTCCTCAAGGTTAATTCCGCCAAACGTTGGGGCCACTGCCTTAACTGCTGCAATAATCTCTTCAGTATCTTGCGTATCAAGCACAATCGGAATTGAATCAACTTTTGCAAATCGCTTGAACAGCGCGGCCTTGCCTTCCATGACTGGCATAGCAGCTTCAGCACCGATGTTTCCCAAGCCTAATACCGCTGAACCGTCACTGATGACTGCAACCGTGTTTTTCTTGGTCGTCAGGTCATAAACTAAAGACTTGTCTTTTGCAATTGCCGAGGAAACCGCACCAACTCCCGGTGTATAAGCAATACTGAGATCATCCCGTGTCTCAATCGGGACCTTTGAGACAACACTGAGTTTGCCGCCAAATTCTTTTGCCTGATCCAGTGCCAGTTGATTAAAATCTTTCTTTTCCATGATTCTTTTCCCCCTTGTTTAAAGTGCGCTCCCAAGTCCTGAAACTGGACTGGTCCACGCTCCACCTAAACGCGATCGCTGGCCCTGAAACCTGCGTGTAAGGACCTTGGTCGCAATGGTCAAAGCCCGACCATCTCGCCCTAGGCCACTTACTCTCTGGTTTCTAACCGGGCCGACTCACGCTCTATCTAATTATGAAAGCATCCGTAAAATCGCGGTCATTGAGATAACAGTGATGGCACCACCCAAGCGTGTTGCGACCTGCGCAAATGGCATGAGGTTCATGCGGTTCGCCGTACTCAGAATCGCCACGTCGCCGGTCCCGCCCATGCCGCTTTGACAGGCTGTCACGATGGCCGTTTCAATCGGATTCATATTCAAGAACCGAGCCACAAAGAAGCCGGTTGAAACAACCGTCAACACAACACTGATCACGACGATAAAATATTGCCAACTTAGCATACCAACCACATCTTTTAGCGGAATGTATAAGAGACCAAGTCCCGCCATCAATGGGAAAGTGAAGTTACTGGAAATAAATTTATACAATTGCTTAGCGCCACGTTGCGTTTCTCCTGGGATAACGTTGAGATATTTCAAAATTGCGGCAGCAACAATCATCAGCACTGGTCCTGGGAAGCCTGTGATGGACTGAAGCAACATGCCCAAGATGAATAAAGTACAGGCGGTCAAGACGCCAGCGCCCATCATTTTCAAATCAATTTCGCCTGTATCGTCTTTCATCGCATCGGCGAGATCATCTTCGGCCCCGTTTAATCGAACCAGCTGCCCTTGGCCTGACAACTCTGGCCGTTTTTCCCCTAATCGATTCAATAAACCTGAACACATAATCGCGAAAAAATTTCCAATAATCGTCGCCGGAATAAGCTGAGCGACAAGCGCGCCGCTGGTCGTGCCTGTGATCGTGCTGTATCCTAGAGATAGCGGTAAAATACCTTCACCAATACCGCCTGCCAATACTGGTGTGACGATGAAGAACATCGTGTGTTTCCATTCCAAACCCAGTAATACGCCAACCAGTGTCCCAACACCCATTGCAAGAATCATGCCGAGCATCATTGGAATAATCATCCGCATCAATCCTTGAATCAGAATTTTACGGTTCATTCCCAAAATACTGCCGCAGACAAGACAGGCAATATAGAAATAAAGAAAGTTTGCTTGTTTCATGAGCATGTCTGCAGCTTTTAACACATTCGGATTCATCGCATTGTAGAAAACGAGAATCGAAGGTACCAACAGCGATAAAATCGCCGGACCGCCAAAGTTCTTCACAATCGGAATATTGGCCCCGATCGTACCTAATAACCAACCCAACGTCAGAATGACCGCAAACCCGCCGAGCATGTTAACTGGCAGTTGCTGCATCACACCGGCAAGAACGATGATCGCTGCCATCACGATATAAACTGGCAATGGTACAGACCCTACCTTGAAGTCCATCCACTTTTTCTGCGGACTCGTTGATTTGTTGGGTGTAACCGTCTTGTTCTCCATGTTTCCTTACCCCCAATCTTTTGTTACTTACAGCATATTGTAAGCGCTTCATCAGGGGAAGATTATTTAACTTATTAAACCATAAACCCATTTATTTAAGCGATTGTTTTACTATTCACAAGATGGTTTCTTTTCTGAACAGGAGTATGATCATGAAAATAAAAGGATGGCGGCTATGGGGCTGGCTCTCATTAATTTTTACTTCCACCTTGTTATTAACGGTTCTAACTGTTTATGGTTTGACCATGCTGGAAAACCGTCAGCAATTTGAAAGCCGTGAAGGTCAATTGTTGATCTCAATTGGCCGTCAGTTAGCAAAGGATCCCCGTGTAACCGCCGCACTTGAAGCAAACAAGGCTGATTCAGCGACGCGCACCTACGCAGGGACTGTCGAGAAAAATTTTGATTTAGATTTTGTTGTCATCATGAATATGCAAGGCATTCGCCTGACGCATCCCGATCCCAAACAAATCAATCGACATTTTCAAGGTGGTGATGAAGTGACTGCCTTGCGCGGTCATGAGCATGTTTCGGTTCGGCGCGGAACCTTGGGCCGCTCACTGCGCGGATTCGTCCCAGTGTATCGCCAAGGCAAAGAGATCGGTGTTGTGGCACTAGGCATTAAGGTCACCTCACTGCAAACACTCATCAAGACCTCGCAAGATGGCTTCCGGCTGGCGCTATTCGCCGGTACGATCATGGGCCTGCTGACAGCGTTTTTAGTCGCCTACTATATTAAGCATCAGCTTCATGACCTTGAGCCCAAAGAAATTGCTAGGCTGCTTGAAGAACGCAATGCAATGCTTGAAGAAACCAAGGATCCTGTCATTGTGATTGATTTGCACCAAGTCATCATGCTCATCAACAAAGCCGCTGCCAGGCTGCAAAATCACCTTATCACCGAAAGCGCCTTTATTGGCCAGCCATTGACGACCTTGATTGCCAACCCTGAACGTGTCAATCTGAATGTCAAAACCGAGCAGTTTTATCAACAGGATGGTCAGGATTATCTTTTCTCTGCCGCACCTATTATGGTGAAAAAACAAAAAATAGGTTACGTTATCTTTCTACGAAACGCTACTGAAGCGATCTTTGTCGCCGATCAGTTGGCCAACACCACCGCCTATGCCAACGCACTGCAAAGCCAGTCACATGAATTCATGAATAAGCTGCACGTGATTTACGGCTTGGTGGCAATAAAACAATATGACGAATTGGCCATCTACTTGCAAGATTTGTTAAAACCAGAGCAGGAATTTGCAAATCGCTTGGCCTTGCTGGTCAAAAATCCACTCGTTGCCGGCTTCATGATTGGTGAACGCGAAAAGTTTGCCGAGCGCAAAACGACCCTCGACTTTGAAATTTCCCCCGAACTACCACCTAATCCTAATACCCAAGAAACCAAAACGCTGTTAACATTAAGCCGCTATCTACATTTCGGGCTACTGCAGCACGATTTGCCGGACACCATTTTGATCCAGCTAGAGTACGCACAGAATCGTCTCACGATCGCCTATCATTTAGACGAACCAGCCAAACGAACGGACTTTATCTCGCTTATTCATCAAGACTACTTCCAACAACTGCTGACGGAGTTGAACGGCTCAGTCACCGTTAGCTCAACCGATCCGCTGACACTAACATTAACCGTGGACTACCACGAGGAGGCTCAAAATGACGAACATTCTAATCGTTGAAGATGATCCAATGGTGCAATTTATCCACCGCAATTATTTAGAAAAAATCGGTACTTTTGACACCATCTACTCTTCAGAAACCATCGCTGAAGCCAAAAAACTCTTGTCCAGCCGATCCATCCAACTCGTTTTACTCGACATTCGCCTCAAAGACGGGAACGGCATTGATTTTTTAACCGACCTGCGCCGCACCAAACAAACCGTTGATGTCATCCTCATCACCGCGGCAAACGAGGTCAACATTGTCAATGATGCCTTGCACTTAGGCGTGATTGACTACCTCATCAAACCCTTCACGTTGGAACGCTTCGAAAAAAGTATTCAACGTTACAGAACCAAGCATCAAGCATTGGTAACTGATCAGCTTGATCAAAGTCAACTCGACACGTATTTCGAACCGCAAACAACCATCGCTCCGACAGTCGATCTAGACAAAGGCCTGAGCAAAGCCACGTTGCAACTCATTCAAGGCGCCATTAAACAACTCCCGCAACCATTTACCGTCGCACAATTAACGACAGAAACCGGTCTCTCGCATGTTTCTGTCCGGAAATATTTAAGTTTTCTAGAGGATCATCATTTTCTGAAAGGCGATACTATTTATCGCAAGACAGGCCGACCTTATAAAACTTATCAGATGGTCACGGCACCACATGCGCTGTCGTAAACATCATTCAAATCTTTAAAAAGGCAGTGATCTTAAATACTAAGATCACTGCCTTTTTGTTGTTAATGATTAAGGTTGCTTACATAAAATGAACGCTAATACTGTATTTCCTAAAATAGATAAGTTTCACGTGGAACTCCTCAGAAAATTAAGGCCTACATTTGGTTCCACGTGAAACTCGCTACCACTTTCCACAAAAACCGGTTCACACACCCGTTAAAGACGTCTGAAACAGTCCATTGGCACCGTTTCTCCTATTTTTTCGACGCTTCAGGCAAAGCCGTATTTTTGTTCGTGATATCAATAAACTGTGCTTCACCTGCTACTGAATCAACGGCTTTTTGTAGACGACGCATGGCGGCGCTTGCAATTGGCAAATCTACAAAGTCCTTGGTCGCATTGTCTAGTTCGACTTCATCGGCTACGGAATCTTTTAGCGGTCGCGGATTGCTTTCATCTAAAGCGCGGATCACAACTGGCTTCAATGGACCCATCTGGAGCAAGTCGAGTGTTGTTTGGTAGTCAATATCATAGGCATCGGCTAAGTCAAGTGTCTCACGAATGCCGGCCTCTGCTGCCATGATGGCAACATTCGTGATCAATTTCAGTTTCGCACCGTTTCCCTGCTCACCGACATATTTTACAGTGCCAAACGTTTTCAAGATAGGTGTAACATCAGTAACCGCCTGTTTGTCGCCAGCGGCAATCAGAACCAAGCCAGCTTCACGTGCATACTTCACGCCACCAATCATTGGCACATCTAGTAGCTGGGTCTTGGTCGGCATGACGGCTTGAATCGCAGTAATCTTACGCGGGTCCAAAGTCGAGGTCACAATCAGCGTACTCCCCGGCTGCAAATAATGCACAATACCCGGAGTTTCAGTGGTCCCAATATGAAGTGCTGGCACATCGTCTGACATGACCGATGTGATAATGACCTTGGACGCTGTCACAGCATCTTCCAGTGAAGTTGCCGTGCGAACGTGATCGCCCGCTACTGCCGCCATCTTGGCGGGCACTTTATCCCAAACTGTGACGTCATAGCCAGCCTTGGCCAAATGTGGCACCATATGACTGCCCATATCGCCAACACCAATAAATGTTATTTTCATGTTCTTCTTCCTTCCCGATCGAAAATATTCACCTAGGCAATAGATACTTAAAAAACAAGTATTTTTCTTGAAGAAGCATTTGATCAAGAAATTCATTGCCAGCTAAATTCGATTAAAACAGGATCAATAACACCTGTAACCATTAACTTAGCATGATTAAAAAGCGATTTCAATAACACAGCTCGGCACGAGTCATTGTCGTCTTTTTTCCCTCCACCTTACCTGTTTGATGCCAACAAAAAGTGTTCCTAATAGGGTTACAGTGCTAATTTTTTCCATTTACGAATTTTCGGTCGAAAATTTGTAAACGGCGCAACACTATTGATGTGAATCCACTTCCACAACGGCCATTGCGCCTTGGTCGTAGCCCACCTCCGAATGCCTGCATCGAAAAGCTCCGATTGTGATAACGTCTCGATCCAAGTACACAACTCCTTGACCAGCAGATCAAGCGCAGCAAGTTGGTCTTGAAGGCTTTGTTGACCATAGTGCTCATAAAAAGATTGATACAAACCACCTAGGTTGTTCCATTTATAGCCCGGTGCGGGCGTTTCAACCTCAATACCAGCAACCTCATCGCGATCCCAGCTCAGCAACAAGTTGAGCCAACCCAATTGGTATGACAGCATTTCTGCCGGTGTCTTATCAACCCCTTCAACCAGCAACTCGCGCTTTTCTTCGGGGATATCGGTAAATTCCGCCCTAAATTTCGCATAGCGCTCTTCGATCGTGTCCAGCAAAGCTTGTTTATCAGCGTATGTTTTCAACTTGATCAGCTCCTTTAGCTAAAGCGTACCAAGTCACGTCGAAGGTTGCTACTCTTTTAGGATAATAAGAAGCCTTTCATTCTCTTTATCAAAGAGCAACAGGCACTGATTCAAGAACCTTATTCTAGTGCCTTTCCAGAAACTCGTGTCAAACTCACCGTCAACACATTATCGGCCGTTGTATTGTAATCAGCCAACATGCCCTTCACGATCCCTCGCGATGGGCCATGCGTGCTGGTCGTTTCCTCGTAATTTTGAATCCATGTGCTGACTGCATTAAATCCGAATTCGAATCCTTCAAAAACCTGCATGTAAACCGAGGAGCGTGGATTTGTTGTCACAATTGTGATTTTCAAAACCCGGCCGTCAGCGATCTGCATGGTTAGCCTGATCAACCCATCATCGATGAAAGTGACGTCGCCATCTGCGGCAGTCTGCGGAAGTTTATACGCCGCCAGTCGCATGTTTTCGTTATAAACCCGTTGTACGTAATCGTAACTGCCCAAGTCTCTTTGCATTCTTATTCAAAACCTTTCTGTTAAAATATGGCTTATCATTTGGTGTTTGCGAATACACATCAACCTTTCAAATTGACGTGTGGTAGCTTCCACAGTGTACCGTTTAGTGCCAGAAATAAGAATTAATTAGCTCACCCGTTCCTTGCCTAACGACTAAAACACTCACTAAAGCAATGAAGGAATGACTACGATGCGAAAACCATCCGGGCGTCACCGCGGTACGAACAAAACCTTATCCTTTGCAAGTGTCATTCTGCTTGGGATCAATGGCATCATTGGATCCGGTATCTTTTTGTTGCCAGGCACACTGTATCAAGAAGCTGGCTTGGGTAGTGTCAGCGCGATTGTTTTGGCTGGACTCAGTACAACGTTAATTGCACTGAGTTACGCTATGCTCGCCTCTAAAATAGACGATGATGGCGGTGCGTGGGTCTATTCAAATCGCGCTTTTGGCGCTTTTGTCGGCTTTCAAACAGGTTGGTTTGGATGGTTTCTGGGCGTGATTACCATTGCGGCTGAATTGGCCGCTTTTCTCACTGCATTGGGCGGATTAATACCCGTTGTCAAGCAACGAAACGTCTATATTAGCGTGGCCTTAGTGATCATTGCTGCTTTAATCGCCATTAATTTAATCGGACCAAATATCCTCACGTTCATCGATAATATCTCCAGCGCCTTGAAGATCATCATTCTCATCGCGGTGATTGCTGCCGGTGGCTATTTCATCAGTACACACGGCCTGCACGTACGCCAGCCGCAAGCAGTTTCATCAGATTTTCGCACAGCTTTCTCGACAGCATTCTATATGTTTACCGGCTTTTCATTCCTGCCAGTTGCCGCGAACAAAATGAAAAATCCAGAAAAAACACTCCCACGCGCCCTCATGGTGGTCATGTTGATCGTTATTGCCATCTATGGCATGGCTCAAATGACGACGATCGTTATTCTCAGCACCAATCTGACTGCTGAAACCTTACCAGTCGCGGCAGCGTTCGCCGCAGTTGTTGGTACCATCGGAAAAACGGTGGTGATATTAGGTATGCTCATCTCCATTCTGGGTGTTGCTGTCGCCGTTTCTTTCGATACGCCAATCGAAATGGCTTCATTAGCAACCGAAAAAACTTTGCTACCAGCAGTATTCGGGCGAACCAACAAAAGTGGTGCCCCATTTGTCGCTATCTGGTTGACAATCGGTATTGCCGCAATGCTAGTGGTATCTGGCAGCTACCTATTTTTAGTCAACCTGATCGTATTTAGTGCCTTTCTTCAATACATCACGACCATCCTAGCATGGTTCAAATTACGGCATGATCCAACTCTACCCGCTGGTATTCATCTACCAATGGCGCCACTTTTAATGGGATTTGCCTTATTGCTGATCGGCTATCTAATGACCAGTGCTACATGGCTGACTTGGCTGATTGCCGTGATCGTTGCATTGATCGGCAGCGTCATCTACGCCACCGACACCCGCAGACGAGGTGAATGACGCAGCTTGCTGGTTTGTAAAAGTCACAAAAATAACCGGCTGAAAGCTCTGCCGGTTATTTTAACAACATGTTGTTATCGTTACCGATTAATGGACCTCGCCATTCTCTGTATGGTGTGCCGCTCGCCACGGATCGCCTTGCTGACTGCGTATAAGTTATCGACAGGTGATTCGAATCCCCATGCAGAATCGCCCACATGCTGCATATCAACGCCACAGATTTTATTTCGAATCGCCATCTCCTGCAACACATGACTGCCGCTGCCTTCTTGACTCGTGCCAATCGCACTCATCACCAAACCACCCAAGCGATGAACAACTTTCACAACCGCCTTCAAGTCAGCTTCATCAAATCCCGGAATTGATCCAACCGCCGGCGCCAAAATCACATCTGCACCTGCTTCAATAAACTTTTTCGCCGTCTCTTCCGTCATGAGCGGTTCGTCAACACCAGAAGCATGCATTTTCCCTGCAATAATTAGGCCGGTAAAATACTTCTTGGCTAACGCAATACTGCGAATGGTCGCTTCATTTGTAACGCCAGTACCCGGATTACCGGTCAGCACCATGAACTGAAAACCCATTTCTTCGGCCTTTTTGATGACCGCCTCACTGGCAGTGCATCCTGGCAAAATGGCAATTTGATTTTCCATCATTTTGGGATTGTCGCCAATCGGTTCAATATTAATTCCAATTGGTCGGCCAACCAGTTTTCGCAGTCTCGTGATGCTCTCTTTGCCGTCATGCTGAGGCGCGCTGTATAAATCTCTTTCACCAGGATAGAGGCCAAAAATTTTGGGATCATCAACATCAAGGCGATTGCAAAGAATCATATCAGCGCCAAATGCTGCAGCAATTTCGGCTGTGGTAATACTGTCCAAATTCTCTTGCGTCACGATATTCTCACTAACAATAATCCGCCCTTCGCTAGCCTTGATGCTTTCCTTAAGCTGCTGCCCATCAAACGTCATGACCTCGCTTGTACTGGCACTTAGTAGTCGTTTCACCATTTTGTTCATTGCCCCCTATTGGTTGTCTTTTAGTTAATACTAGCACCTTGCTTATTGAATCATGCTACTTCTGCTGCTGCCTTTCTTAAATAAGATTTGAATGGACTGCTTTTTAAACTGGTCGAAATCGACCAGTTTAAAACACGAACTTTGTTAGAATACCGAAGAACGACAAAAAAGCCCGAAAACGCTTAAACTTCAACGTTTTCGGACCAAATGTCTTTATATTCTGGGTGGTCAGGGGAAACGTAACTGTTTCACATGAAACGCCTTAACCATGCGCCATAGAGCTGTTACCAACCAGCCTTAAAACCTCCGTGGTTTTCTCTGTGGTTTTCTAATTCAATTTTGCATATATTTGGCAAGTGCTGCGGTGGCCTCCGTTTCCTGTTTTGCACTGACGTGGGCATATACGCCAAGCGTAATGGTCGGATCAGTGTGCCCTACCAGTTTTTGCACTGACGTAACAGGAACACCAGCAATCAACAAATTGGATATAAAGCTATGCCTGAACCCGTGAATGGTTATTCTGGGTGTAAGTCCATTGTCATCTTGCAGCTTATGCAGTCGCTTAGACGGAGTGTTTAATGACTGATACCCGTTTTTAGTATTAGTGAAAAGCAACTGATTAGGTTGCATCGTATTAATACCCAGCTGTAGAAATGTTTCCTGCTGTATTCTACGCCACCGTTTCAAGTATGACATCGTTTGATCGTCTACTGGAATGGTACGCCGTCCAGCACGTGTCTTTGGTGCCTGAACGATCTGATGGCCTTTATCACCTTGCGTTAGTGTTTTGTTCACTTTAATACTGTTTTCTTTAAAACTTACATCATTCCACGTCAACGCTAATAGTTCACCGCGACGAACGCCTGTAAAGGCTAAAACTCTAAACATAATGAAGATATCGAAGTGGTTCGCTTGGTCGATACAGGCAAAGAAGTGATTCATTTGTTCCTTAGTCCAAAAGTTCTCCGGCTTATCACCAACCAGATCGTCATGGTGCGGTAAAACAACGGCTTTGGCGGGGTTCTTATCCATATACCCTTGTCGAACTGCATAGTCCATAACCGATGAAACATAGTTATACCACCGCTTATAGTTAGCAGACGTGAATTCAAACCACCTCTTAACAGCCTTCTGCACGTCCTTAGTGGTTATCGTGGCAATTCGCTTACCGCCAAATGCCGGTAGGATGTGATTATTGAACATTCCAGCAGTTCGGGCCCATGTGGACTCTCTTACCGTATTAATGTAGTTTCCATACCACTCCTCATATACATCCCGAAAGAACACGGGCTTTGGTTTCTCTTCTTCTAAGTCACCGTTGCTGATTGCTAGTTCAAGTCTAGCTGCTGCAACAGTGGCTTCTTTTTTTGTCTTAAACCCTCGCCGCACCTTGTACTTCTTGTGGCCAGTCTGTGGATCATTACCAGCAAAGACCTGAACGCGCCAGAACTCTTTGCCGTCTTTCGTTGCGTACTTTTTAATTGATGCCATTTGCTTTCTCCTATCCGTCACGCTGGGCAGGCGGTGTTAGATTGAAGAGTTTTCCCCGAAATTGGGGAAAAGGTGGCGGCTGATTTTTCAGCCATGATAATAATCATGCTCAATGGATCTCCACAGTAACAAGAATTCTAATTTATTTTCATAAGAAGGACAGCTTAATCACCAATTGTATACTGCCCGTGGTTGTTTAAATATAACCTAGATATTTGATTGTTAATTGCATTTTGTATTTTCACAAAATCATCAACGCCAAGAGGTTTTTTCCTAGAATCAGAATCGACCAATTGTACTAACAGAGATAAAACAATCTGAAGTTCTTCTATGTTTTCGTGCAAATGCTCACTACGACTAGACGAAATATAAAATCGCAATATATGAGAAACAATATTTTCCGAGTCCTCATCAATATTACCCCCATATTCCGATCCGATTGAAAGCACTATATTAGCGAGCCGTTGAAATGCTTCGCTTCTGACTTCAAATTCAATATTTTTTAAATTGCTGTTTGTTAGTGTTTCAGCCGGAGCATCAGTCAGTCCCATTAAATAAGCAGTATTTGTTTCAAAAATATCAGCTAGTTTTTTTAACACTTCAGCAGAGGGTGTTCTCGTTCCACGTTCATAGTTGCTAAGAGTTGTTATGGGCATACCGGCCTTCTTTGCAAGTTGGCTTAATGTCCAGCCTTTTTCGTAGCGAAATGCCTTGATTCTATTTTTCAAAGTGATCACCTCCTGAATTGATGTTACTCGATTTGAAAAAAATGTCTAGCACCTATTTACAAATATTCATTATGAGTATATAGTCTATCTATACCCGAAACGGGTATTAACTTTTATTTACTCATAGTGAAGGAGGCTAAACCAATGCAGCTACAGATTAGCACTACATCAGAGTTTGAGAACAAGCTTCGGTCGCTCGTACGTCAAACCGTGGCAGAGATGATGCCACAGCAACAGACCATCCAGCCGCAGATTCCAGAATTCTTGAATCTCGGTGAGGCATGCAAACTATTGTCCATCAGCCGAGGCACACTCGACAAGCTCATCAAGCGTGGCGAAATCAAGGTAACGCATGTAAATACTGCTAAGCGTATTAGCAAGAAGCAGTTGATCGAGTTCATGGCATCAAGGGAAGTTTAGACTGCTGGGCAGGCGGCAAATTGTAAGCAACTTATGGCAGGCGCATAGCGCTAGGAGGAAACATTATGAATTTATTTAGTAAAGAAGAGATAGCACTAGATCACGAGCTTGGAAATTTGATAGACGACATTAAGCTTAACGTTCATGCCATTACAGAAGACAGTACAGTCACGGTTGATGGCAAGTATATCCCGAATAGCGAGCTGGCCGTTACGACTGCAAAAGAGTTGCTGCGGGTATCGGAGATCCTAAAGCTGTATGAAAACGAGGATGATGCCGATGATTAGCATTATTACGTGGCTACTAAGCCACCCGCTCACTGTTCCGGCACTCTGCATGGCTTTCATGGTTGGAGCTGTCTGTGGTGCCTATGCTCAATTCTCGGAGGACGATCGTCATGGCACAAAGGGTTAGCACAAAATTTGGCTGGCAGTGGCACGACTACGTGCAAGCTGATGCCGAGTGTGATCGGTACTGGCAGTTTAAGAAAGCTGAACGGCGCTCACTAATTGAAGCCACAAAAAAATCGCCAAGAGTGGCAGCTCAAGGCGAGAAGAAGACAAGCGAAAAGATATATATCAACTTTTAGCTTGTCTCTATTAGATGTTTTTGTCAAGGAAAATGGAGGCAATTAATATGAAAAATGTTTCAACTACTGTTAAGAAGCCATTAGATTTGAACAACATACTGTATGAATTACGCAAAGCACAAGGATCACTGCTCGCTCTTTGCACCATGCTTGACGAATTCGGCGAATCCGTTTGCTGGTTTACTGACAAGCAATCACACGATAACGCGTTAATGGTAGCTTGTGCTGCATCTAGTGACTTTGATACATGGAAATTCGTAATCTACGGTGCTCGAGACATTATCGCTGATCAGATTGCTGCTCTTGACCCACAAGAAGCTGATGATGAGGTAGACAAATGATGACGAGGCCAGATATAGAAGCAACTCAAGATTTACTCAAAGAAGCCAGCTCACTGCTCATCGTTCTGCGGCGAGAACTTAAAGATAAGTCGCTTGAAGCATTAACTGATGCCACAGTCGACAAGATCATTGATGCTCGCTGTCTTCTTATGGAGGGAGATGCTGTCGATGGTCGACGTGCTTAAAGTAGCACTTGGTTACCAGCAGCATGGCTTTGCAGTCTATCCACTTGCGCCCGGAACCAGAACACCACTTAATGGTTCCCACGGATATAAGGACGCTACCAAAGACCCAGAAAAAGCCAAGAAATGGTGGGGCGAACATCCTAATTATAACATTGGTATTGGCTTAGACGGCGTGCTGATATTGGATATTGATATGGGGCATAAAAGCGAAGCCAATGGCAATGAGTCGTTGGCTAAATTGAGCGCTGATGGTCGTGCTGGTCAAATTCCTTCAACGTATGTGGAAACCACCCCAAACGGTGGACTTCATATCTTCTTCACCTATCCCAAGGAATTGAGGCTGACCAGTCGATCGGATTTGTTCTCTAATAATGGTGAGAAAACCGGTATCGACTATATTGCAACTGGTGTACCGGTATTCCCCAGTATTCGCGAGAATGGCATGTATCAACCACTCAAAGGGCACAAGATCACCAAACTAGCACCAGCGCCTCAGTGGTTACTAGATGAAATCCAACGTGTCAGCCACCCTAACCCAGAGTTTGGTGGTTCAACAGTTTATCGAGGCAAACGATGGACAGGCAGGCTGCTAGACGAAATAGTGAACGGCACTAGTACTGGCAATCGCAATGATTTTCTGACTAAGATTGCTGGCAAAATGTTCTTCACAGGTGCAGAACCGCAGACAGTTTATAACTTGCTGTTTGCAACTAATGATAACTATCTAGATACACCCCTGTCAGAAGCCGAGGTTAATAAGATTTTCAAGTCAGTATTAAAAGCCGAAGAGAGGAGGCGTGCGGTTGGTTAAAGCAATGCCCGAAGATATTAAGCAAGAAGCCAAGAAAGTGGTCAACGTTGATTTTACAGGCCAAGAGCAATGGCGCAATGACCTTAAACTTGACGGCAATGGTGGCATTAGAAAAGACTCAGTCGTTAACGTTCAACTGCTGCTTGATAATGATCCGGTCTTCGCCAATGTGATTGCATGGGACGACTTTTCAGAGATGCTTATCAAGACAAAAAGCGTTAAAGGATTACCAATTCGTAAAGGATTCTGGACTGATGAAGATGATGCTGTCGTCCGATCATATATTGAGCGTAAGCATAATCTCTTGTTTAGCAAGCAGAATGAGCAAGATGCCTTGGTTGTCGTTGGCAAGGAACGCTCAATCAACCCGGTTAAAGACTGGATCGAAACTGAGCAATGGGATGGTACCCCTAGAGCAGAACGTTACTTCATCGACTATCTAGGTGCCGAGGATAATGAATATACCCGTGCCGTTACTCGTAAATGGTTAGCTGGTGCTGTAAAACGTGTCTATCAACCCGGTTGCAAGTTTGAACTCGTTCCAATTCTTGAAGGTAAACAAGGACTTGGTAAGAGCACGGCTGCTCGTAACTTATTCCCGACAAAGTTCAGCGATTCATTAAAATCAATGGGCAAAACGGACGAAGATTACAAGAAGCTGCAAGGCAACTGGATCATGGAACTCGGTGAACTTTCCGCAATGAAAAAAACTGAGATTGAGTCGGCTAAGAGTTTCATCAGTGCCCAGTCTGATTCATACCGCGGGAGTTATAGCCATTACGTATACCCACATTTACGCAAGTGTGTGTTCATTGGCAGCACTAATCAGCAGGACTATTTGAAAGATGCCACTGGTGAACGGCGTTTCTTTCCTATCAGATGTGGCGTTACAAAGCCCACAAAAGTGGTGTGGCGCAATGAAGAAAGCGTGCCGAAGATCAACCACGATGTACATCAGGTACTGGCAGAGGTCAAAACATGGGTGGATGCAGGTGAGAGTGTCTTTGCTGATGATAAGCTGATGCAACTGGCTAAACCATATCAACAAGAAGCAGAGACCGTTGACCCTATGAAAGAGGCCATCGAAGACTTCCTCAACATGAAAGTACCATCAAATTGGGAAAAGTTGTCATTGAGCCTAAAGGCCAGCTTCTTTCACACTCATATTGACCATAACGGCGATGTTGCCACTTGGTTACAACAGCACTTGGATGCTGGAGAATTACAACCACTGCAACAAACCACGACCAGAGAGATCATGGAAGTGGTGTTCGACAAGTCAGTCGATCGTTACCTAATGGGACGTACAAACTCCGATGCAAAACGTATCAAACTCATTATGGACAATATGCCCGGCTGGCAATCGCAACGTTTACGCATTAATGGAAACAGACCGAGAGGATACGTCCGGTTATAGTTTTCTCGTTTTTTACGTGGTCCACATGGGCCACGTGGTCAATCCCTTGCAGCGCAATGGATACCGAGGCTTATGAACGTGGACCATGCTTGGTCCATTCTGGTCCATTAGAACCCGGACCACGTTTGGACCATGCTTGGACCACTTAATTAAGGCCTATGAATGCTTATATATCAACGTTTGCCCACGATTACCACGTGGACCACGTCAAAAACAAACAAGTTTAAAGCAACGGAGGCTAAGACAATGCTATATCCAGAAAACACATGGGCTAGGTTTGAACATGAATTTCCTATCCCTGAGAAGTATCGCAAATATTACGAGTACAAGAATTGGCACATTGAACCTAAGTCATCTGATCTCAGCCAGTTTGAACAGGATCATCCATTCGCGTTTATGCTGATGCCTGAGGACATGCAGCATAAACTGTATCTCTGGACTAAAGGACTAGCCAAACGAAAGACAATCAACGGCGACTATACCTCATACGGTATCAAGCACCTATTCACTGACTTACCCAGTGGCTTCTACATCACTAACGGCATGATGAAAGGCGCACTATTGGCAGCTGGATTTGAGATAGCCGACTACGCCGAGCTTAACTGGCGTGCCAACATTTCAGGGCGAAGCATCAAAGAGCAGATCAAGCTCGCGCCCCACATCAGCTAACGAGGAGGAATAGCATGAAGAACTATTCAATTTCCTGCCTGAACAAGGTGGCTGAAATCGGTAAAACAGCTAACCACAAAACTGGCACAGGTATTAACATCTCCACATTTGAGCCGACTGGCACCCTATTCTATGGATCATATGACCGCACTGGTACACAGACCTACCAGATCACCGACACAGACCTAGCGGACACCATAGCGATCGTAGTACGCCACACTGACGCGATAGATGACAGCGTGCTAGTAAAACTTAATGGCACCCTGTACGTAATTCAATCTATCGCCTATGATGATGATCCCAATGCATTCGATGTGGTGACACTCAAGAAGACAACCAAAGGAGCTTAGAACTATGAAACTATTTGAATATACTGCGTACCAAGGAGAACTAAACGGCGTCATTGACAAGTTCATGATGTCACACAGACATCAAGTTGAGTTTATTCGGGTATCCGTTACACCGAATAACCTTCTGACTGTTCAGCTTTACTATCAAGATGATAAGCCGGAACCCGAAACGGCAGGCGTGTTGGTATGATCATGAAGCGGTGTAACCATGCTGGATGCAATACCATGGTGCCGTTCAATCAACGGTACTGTGATAAGCACCAGCCAGAACCACGAGCGTCCGACAAAACATGGCATTCAGGGCGTTACAGGAACATTAACAGCAGCCCTGCATAAACTTCGTGAAATTCATTTTGGCATTCATACGGTGTAAACACTAAGCATGCCACAAAGAAAACTGCTCGCGCAAATGGTGAAAACGTGAAATCACATGCGAATCGATTGAGCCCAGAGCAGTATGGAATGCTGTACTACCCTAATGGCAATAGACGAAAACAATACAACATAATAGGAGAATATCATGAAATATAAAAACAACAATGAAATGACGGCAAGTATCTCTAAGATTAGTAAACTGGCAGAAAAGAAGTTTCGTCCAGCTTATGATGAAATCGCCCGGATTCAGAAAGAACGCGACACACTCGCTGACCAAGTGGCACATGATTCTAAAGCCATGAAAAAGATACATGTACCTCAGCTTTCAGCATACGACGAAGCATTAACAGTTGCCCAAGACACGTTCACTCAGCTGTTAATTGTACACGAAACAGAGCTGAACAAGATGCTAAGTGATAGCACTACAACGTTCTACGAGGCCAACGCGCCGGTCACAAAACAGCATCACGATACAGCCGTTAAAATGATTCTTGATGGTTGCAAAATGTTAGATGATGAGCAAGATCAACTTCACGATCTTTCTGTATACATTGCAAATGAGTGCAAACCACTAATTGAATGGTTAAGCCAACGCTATGGTACCGTTGGATTACAGTTTCCGTTACCTGCTGAGCTAAATCGAGAAACGACTTCACATGAAGCAAGCGTCATTCGCAAGGTTATAAACGGTGAGAACTTGATGGACGCGCAGTTCCTTATCAAAGAAGGCACGAATGGCATCTCACGGGCGCAGACACCAGCCTTGCACCCTCTGAACAAAATAGCCGCGTTAGCAGATCGTTCTCTATCATATGAACAAAGAAACAAGATCGCACAGAACCAAAAGCACACAAATAATTAATTAAACGCTATGGACAAACGCTTCAAATAATAACGTCCGCAATGCCAATCTGGCACGTGGTGAGCGGGCAAAGCGTATCAGGGTAGAGCGTTTCTAGAACGCAAGACGGTTGACATTACTCAACACCGTAAAAACGTAGCAACCGTAGCTCAATGGTAGAGCGCTGGCATAAGCCTAAGGTCGCGGGTTCGATTCCCGCCGGTTGCATTACTGTGCTGGCACACGTAGTCAGTCAAAACCAATGTTCATCTGGTACGCAACTTGAGATGACCAACTCTTAGCGATATCTGTGCTAGTAGAACCGTTAGTCATCACCGGGAAGTACAACTGGTGGAACATTATAAGAAAATCCGATGAGGCAATTCGTTGATACCGGTTACTCAATGCTGAAACAGGACGGTGCAACTCCGCCCGTTCGCTTTGGAACCTGTCACTCCAAGGATATTAGATATCACTTCAATGTAGTATTACCGTCCGTGCTGGAGTACTATTTTTTTGAGGTGATAACCATGAAATATTTGTTTAATAGTCGAGGAGAACATATAGCAAATTTTGTTAATGGACAACTACACTCTAATACTGGTAACAACATTGGCCATTTCTTGTCAGAGAAAAAGATTTTTATAGATATGAGCGGCAGATATTTGGGTGAAATTACCCAAGAAAATCGTCTCATGTATAATCAACTAACACCGTATAAAAATATTAACTTTGGTGTATATGGTAATTATGGCAACGTTGGTAATTATGGTAATCCCGGAAACTATGGTTACATCGGAACGTTGCCGGGGTTTGTTGACGTTGACATCAAAAAATTGAAATGATGACATAAGCACATAACTAAACATTAGACGCTGCGGCGTCTTTTCATTTACCCGAGCACTCCGCCAAACGGTGAGGTGCTATTTTTATAGTCAAAATACGGACTAAGGGGATTTGTAAACATGGAAAAAAGCACAGAAATTGAGGCACCAACCGGGAAAATACGAACTGTCGGTCAATTGCTTGATTATCTTAACAATTTGCCTCGTGATGCATCTATTGAGATTATTTCGACCGGATCAGATTTACTTCCACTGGATGGCGGGCTTGATGTCGGTAATGAGATTAGTTTTGATGGCCTTGAAGGGGTACTTACTTTGTGCTTGTAGATATGGTGAGGTGCTATTTTTGTGCAACAAAAAAGCCTTCGCTCTGGGAAAACGAAGGCCAATCATTTTGGAGTGTGAGAATGAACTCACTAAATTAGTGTAACACAATACTTGTAATAGGCACATAAAAAAGCCCTCGGGGTCGAGTCCGAGAGCTAGAAGGTTGGGGTATTACAGAGGAGTAAAAATGAGTATTTATTGGGAACAATTTAATTTTAGCTTATTGAAATTCTTTAAACAACAAAAAAGCTCTCGGGGCCTAAACCGAGAGCCGTGAAACAAGGAAAGTTATGCGTCAGAAAGTTGAGCAGCGTCATCAAATTGCTCACGGCTATTATATTTTCAGGAGGCGAGTAGATGCAATGGACAGATGAACAAATTAGCGGCATTAGGAAGCTCGCCTCTGAAGGATTTACAAGACGAGAGACGGCCGACAAACTCGGGATTAGCTATGACGCTCTTCAAGGCAAAGCAAGACGGCTTGGGATCGAATTTCAGAAGCCACTGAAGAATGGATACGATTCAGACGGCACTCAATCCAGTGAAACTATCTTAAAGGTTGTCAGGGGTAACAAAATGACGCCTAGAGAGGTTCTGGAAGCTCACGGGTACGATTACACCAAATGGGAGCTTGTACGTGCCACAAGCAACTTCTGGAAGCAGACACCTGAAGCAACGTTGTATCAAAGCAAGATACAAATTAGGCCGTTGGTTGAGGCTGAACAATATGAATCATTGATGAATGACATCATCACACACAAGGAGCCATACCAAGCTAAGGCTCCTATTTTTGTGCAATCAGATCGCTATCTGGTCATTCCTGCTTTTGATACGCATTTCAACGGTCACACGTTTGACATCTATGCTGAATCATTGAAGCGGCAACTAGAGATCATTCAACGCGGCCACTACGCCAAAATATTGCTCATTCTTGGCGGTGATCTAGCTCACGTGGATAATATCAACTCGACCACGGCAAAGGGCACACAGCTAGAAACAACCGACTTAGGCGAGACTGTGAACGAAATGGAGCAATACTTCGAGACACTGATTGAAGCGATTATCAAGAACGCCAATGAGTGTGAGGTCATGTATTGTGCCGGAAATCATGATCCGTCAGTTGGATACATGTTCGCACGTCTATTGAAACGCGCCTACAGCAACCAAACAAACATTACTTGGGATATATCGCTGAAGCATTACAAGGGTACGATGCTAGGCCACAACTTCATTGGTGCCACTCATGGTGATAAGGGCAAGAACAATTACCTTGCAAAATACCTAGACGAGTTTGGTTTCATGCTAGGCACAGCACAGAACCGAGAACCGTTTACGGGGCATCTGCATTCAGAGATGAGCAAAGACCTAGGCGGATTCGTTCAGCGCCAAGTATCGACACGCAAGCCAACCGACAAATGGACTGATGATATTGGCGTGGTTGCTCACAAAACGTTTGAGCTGGTCGAATACAGCGATCATGATACGAGGGCGATCTACTATGTCTAATGGAATGAAACGCGTCGGATACGGGTATGTGAGCAACTTTGAGCAAGCAATCATTGAGAAACTATCGAGAGAAGAGAAACACATGCAAGCAATTATCTACACGAAGCCGCACTGCCAAAAGTGCCGGCGAACAGTATTCAAGCTGTCACGTGTCATGCCAGTGCAAACCATCACAGCAGACGAGCGTGACATTGAACGGTTCCGGAAACAAGGCTATCGATCGTTTCCCGTTGTAACCGTGTATAAGGCGAATGGCGTACATGACCGCTGGTGCGACTTGCGGGTTGACAAGATCAAACAATACACGGAGGGATAAGCATGCTATTAGATAATGCTAAAGGCCAAAGCAGGCAATTGTCTCACCGTCAGTTGCCTCCACCCGCACCAGTGCTACCAAAAATGGAAGGATGCCTGCCAACTCGTGCCACTGCAACTAAGAAATACAAAGACAACCTAATTGCCGATGTGAACGATGCCATTAATCAAGGAATTGGTACTACATCCCCAATCTCAATTAGCGTTTCCAAGTACAATCCAGCAGTTGTTAATGAAGTAATCAGTTTGCTAAATAAATCAGGATGGGATGTTACTAGTCTAAATATTGACGGTAACGGTTCCTATTCGACAATCATATTATCTTAATCGAGGGGCAATTTAGCATGTACAATTTTTTATTTCTGCTCACACTAATATTCGTGCTGGCTAAGCTATTCGGCTTGATTGCATGGAGTTGGCTGCTAGTATTCATGCCGCTAATAGTGATTATTTCTGTGCCGGTGTTGTTTATTGGATTGGCAATTGTCATTAGATTATACGTGGAGTGATGGGCATGGCTAACACATCGTATACGGGAGATATTCACAGCCACGCTGGACGTGCACACTTCTATCGTTCACCTGAATGGAAAGCATTGCGCGAACAAGTTCTTGAACGTGACCACTATGAATGCCAATGGTGCAAAGCAGAAGGACGCGTGACTACTGGCAATGACATGACGCTGGAGATTGACCATATCAAGACGCTAGAGGAACGTCCAGACCTAGCGCTTGATCCAGATAACCTACGCACACTCTGCCGCGACTGTCACAACAAGCGACACGGACGATTCAATTACAAACGTTTGGGGAGACCCAAAAATCCGTATGCCAACGATGAGAGATGGTAAAATAACAGACCCCCGGGTCAAAAAATTCAACGCCATTTTGAAATTCGGGGACCGGTGGACGGGCTCGTCTTCCGCAAAAATGTTTCGCTTTTTTCGCGCGAGGGGGGGTACCCTATACCAATTGGAGAGCGATGATCCATATAAAAGACGGAGTCCTTTAAATAAAAGATTATAGAAAAATTAGGCGACACTATTCCAATTCGAATTGAAAGATCAAATTGTGCTTTTTTGTTGATCGTTGCGTTTTAAAAATTTCAAAAATGGGCAATCAAGGTAATTGGTTTGATCAAAGACATCACTTGTGATGATGGTACGATCGCGATCAGCGGCCGAGAGTTACATGATTTTTTTGAAGTCGGAAAAGACTTTTCCCCGATTTCGGTGAAAACCCCAAACGGCAGGCATCCACGCATTGAATATGTCATGATATTCGACATGACCAAGGAAGTTGCGATGATCCAGCGACCCGATCGAGGAAAAAAGGCACGTCAATATTTTATCGAGATTGATAAACAAGCTCATCACGATATGACTGGTCTCAGTCCAGCAATACAAGCAGCTTTGGCTACGGCACAAGCATTAGCCGTACAAAAACGTTGTATCAATCGAGTTACCACCAAGATCAATAAGATCATCAACATTGTTAGCTATGTTGTCTACAACGGATTAGACTTCTACACAACTTAGACATTTCTTTCGATTTATCCGTTTGACTTTTCATTTGTGGGGAATATCTGTCTGATAGACATAACAAAAGCCCCGACAAAGAGTCCGGGGCTTGATAGGCCAATATTAGTCGAAGACACCAAATCCACCAGTCCAAGAAATGGTCTCATTTGCTGCCAAGGTCATTTGGAGAAAACCAAAAGCTTCTAGTTCCCGTGCACGCTTCAACTTGCCTGAGTCAATAACTTTAAGGCCACTGTCTTTCAGTGATTCCTTGATCTCATTTTTTGCATCGTCGAAGTCAGAGGCCAGTTGAACAGTGGTCGGGTGTGATCCACCGATTACCTTTGCAACGAGAGTGCCTGCAAATGTGGTATTAAACCCCTTAACGACTTTTGAGTCAGCCAGCTCTTTCTGAATCTGAGCGGCAGCGGAACTATCTGATGGAACCACAAGTCCATCCCAAGTTTCGAAGTCCAGAGGATTTGTAATATCTATTACAATTTTCCCTGCGAAAAGTTGGCTATTTTTCTTAGCTATGTCTAATGCGACTGGGTAAGGGACAGCAAGCACAACGATATCACCGATATTCTCAACTGCATCACCAACATCGATATAGTTTACTTCATTATTTGATGCTTCAAAATTATTTCCTATTGCTTGTCCCATGTTTCCCTTGCCAAAAACTGTAATCTTGGACATATAAGCTTCTTCCCTTCTCGTTACTTTCTTAAAGTAAGCAAATCATACCGCACTACACTTTTTCCGTCAATTTTTTCTTACTTCCAGATAACCGGTCTATTGAAACACTGGTTACTAGCATCAGCCAGCTGAATGAACCCATTACTTTAGCGAGCTACACGATGGGTAATGTAAATGGAGTTCCTGTGAACAACGTCAGGAAAGAACACTCCACGACATGGGCACTTGTGCTAAGCCAATATTTAAGCGAAATGAAGGCGTCTGTCGGTACGAAGCTCGAAGATACGGTGACCTTTGTTGTTCGGTATGATCAGCCAGAAACCATCCTTAACTCATGGGGCATTGAATGGCCAAGAAAGCAGTACGACATCGTGAAACTGACACCGGACACAGCCAAAAAACAATGGACAACAATCATAGGGAAACCAGTTGCCATTAAATAAGTATTACCTTATAATTAAGATATCCCTAGGCGATAAGCGGGAAGAGCCGTTTTAACCGACGCACGGCATAGCTAACCGGTGGCGCATTTTATAGACCAAGTCAGATTGCTTTCTCGTAGCAAGTGAAGGACATTCCTCAAACTTCGCTGATACGGTAATCATAGTTTTCCTTGACTTGTTTCATTGATTCTCATCTAAAGTAGCAATATCATTGGGCGAAGCGGGCAGAGATGCCCGTTTTTTTGTGTTGAAAAGTTCTAAGTGGCTTAAATCCACTTTCAGGTCTTTCAGAAGGACCTGTTTCAATTTGCTATCCTTCAAAACGATAGCGAAATAGGTCAATCTAATTGACCTGAAATGTTTGGGTGTGTATTATGAATGCACAGCTCGTTGTTGTGCTGACAGACGCATTCTGGTGCACGCTGAACAAGTGTACCTTGAGGTACGGTCGTTCTGGGCAATATAAATGGGAGTCGCAAAGCACGACCCCCTCTGGTATTCAATGACTGCTTGATAATATCGAAACAGCTAACAGACCCCGAACTTCGGGTCTTGTTGACTAGGTATCAAATTGAGACTTGCTTATCAGAACTAAGTTATAAATGTTGACTCGGTTAGGCAATCCGGAATTTCGGGATTGCCTAAACAAAGTCCGAACTTCGGGCCTTGTTATCCAAGTCAAAAATATTGACCTGCTTATGAGAACCAAGTGACAAATATTCACCTAGTCAATAAAGTGATTAAAATGGTTGCAACTCCCAATAGTATGAATATTGATCCAGTCCACACTCCAGACTTATTAGTGATACCTCGCTGGTTTCCTGACGGTTTTTCCCAGCGCATACTCAACAACAAGAACACAAAGCCCAAAACTAGAAATAAAATACCAACAATAAAGTTAAAGACAGCATAATGATTCATCTAAAGCACCTCTCAAATCAGTAACGGGCGTCGCATTATTTTAACAAACGATTGGTGTTTTGAACACAAAAATAGCCACCTCATAGCGAAGTGGCTATTTTGTGTTAGCCATGTAGCTTTTCTTGTAGTTTATCTCCAGCATTATCAATGCCCTTAGCTGCGAAGACTGTACCTGCAACTAAAACACCGCCAACGATGAGAGTACTAGCAACCATAAACTTAAATGCAGCTTTTAAAGCGTCCATAAAGAAGTCCCCCTATCAGTCTTTCGATCTGCCAACAAAGAAGGAGACTACGGCAACAACAATAATTGCGCCGATAATTGAAGGAATCAAAGCCATTCCTGCCAGTTGTGGCCCCCAATGGCCTAAAAGTCCCTCACCAATTGCAGAACCCACTAATCCTGCAATGATGTTAGCAAACCAGCCCATCGATTTGCCCTTGCTAGTGATAGCACCAGCAATTGCACCAATAATAGCACCAACAATTAAAGCCCAAAGAAAATGCATAATAATTCCTCCTTCAATTAAATTGAATATCTCTTGCACGATTTAATTATAGACACACAACCATTAGAATGTAAAAAAATCAGCCTTAGCAGCTTAGAATTACGTATGCAATCATTTGCTGTTTTGAAGTAAGTCACGTATTTGTGTAAGCAGAAGCTCTTCTTTTGATACTGTGGGAACATCGCTCTTCTTTGCGGGCATAATTCGATTGACGGCTTTGACAAGAAGGAAGACAACAAATGCAACTATCAAGAAGTTAATGACATCATTCAAGAAGTTACCATACTTGAACTTGGCATTAAATAGTGTAAAATACAGACCACTCAAATCAGCTTTTCCTACAAACATTGAAATGATTGGGTTGATCAAATTCTTAGTCAGTGAAGTTACCACAGAAGTAAATGCGCCCCCGACAATAACACCAACAGCTAAGTCAAGAACATTACCTCGCATAATAAAGTCCCGAAATTCCTTAATCATATTGTTCGCCTCCAAAATTTATGTAACGCACCACAGTATAGCAGACGATAGAATTTTCTGAAAGCGAAAAAATAGCCGCCCATAATGGACGGCCACCGCCTGCCTAGCAGAAATGAATCTCGTGGTTTTCTCGTGGTTTTCTTTTATTGATAATCAATGACAACCAGTGATAATCTGGTTAAAATAAAAACCAGTAACGACGCTGTTTTGACAACGTTTGCTACTGGTTGATAACACTATTCTGGGTGGTCAGGGGATCGAACCCTGGACCCACGGATTAAGAGTCCGTTGCTCTGCCAGCTGAGCTAACCACCCATGCTGCTTATGTCTGTCGCGCTTCACGACTTAAATATAATATCATGTACCCCTTACTGGCGCAAGTGTTTTGCAAATCTTTTTTCAAAGAATGTGACAAAAAGCTGCCTGCTGCATTGTGTCATCAAGCGGTTAGGCAGCGATTTCGTCGGTTACTGGCAATTTGCTGATGGTCATTTGACGAGTGGTTGTTCACGCTCTTATTTCGTGATAATGTGCTCGCATTCGCCTTGCATGTAAGGACCTTGAAGTCGAATGACCAAAACTTGGGCATTTGGCTTCAAGGCCACTTACGCTCCGGTTTAAATGCGCTCCTGCTCGCGCTCACAAAAAAAGACGGCCATCGCCGCCTTATTTCACTAACTTATTCTAGAACAAAACATGAATGGATTGATTGCTGTTGATCAGTTTGATCGCCTTGCCAAGCATTGGACCGACCGAGATCTGATCTAAGCCTTCGAATTTGTGCTTAGGATCGAGCTTAATGGTATCAGTGATGACGACCCGCTTGAGTCCCAGATGCTTGATGCGATCAACAGCGCCACGGGAGAATACGCCGTGGGTGGCTGCCGCGTAGACATCAAGTGCACCTGCTTCACTCAGGGCCTTGTAAGAGTCCACGATGCGATCGCCGGTATCGATTAGGTCATCAATCACGATGGCGTGCATGCCGGCAACGTCCCCGATAACCCCGATGTGCTCTTGATCGCGCTTATCAACAATAGCAATTGGCGTATGTAATTCTTCAGCCAATGCCCGCGCTTGTTTGGTACCACTGTGATCAGGCGCGATGACAACGACATTATCGCCAAGATCTAGCTTCTTGAAGTAATCGCCGATCAAGTGGTGGGCCTTGAGATGGTCAACTGGGATATCGAAAAAGCCTTGAATCTGATCCGCATGCAGTTCAACAGCAATGATCCGATTAACGCCATCCATCTCCAGCATGTTAGCAACAAGTTTGGCTGTGATTGGCTCACGGGAGCGCGCCTTGCGATCAGCCCGTGCGTAGCCATAATAAGGAATCACGACATTAATATGGTGAGCACTCGCCCGCCGCAACGCATCAACCATGATCATAAGTTCCATGAAGTTCTCATTAACCGGATCAGAGACCGACTGGATCACATATACATCAGCGCCACGAACACTTTCCGGTAGTTCAATTTGAACTTCCCCATCAGCAAAATGATTCACTCGAGCTGGCGACAGCGGTAGCCCGACCTCTTCCGCAATCTTTTCAGCTAATGGCCGGTTCCCATTAAGACTGAATAATTTTAATTCGTGCATCGATTTCTCCCTTTTTCGTATTTAACGGTCTGCACCGTCATTATACGAGAAAAGGCAAGAAATTGCGACTGATTATCCAATGCGGTAAAGTAATATCATAACATTTGCAGATTCATAAGCAGCGCTCCAGCAGGCGGCACCCCGGTCTCCGCCGTGCTTTGCCCTGACTGCAAGACTTGGAAATGGGAGGCACTGAGTCATGAAACAAAGCCATTTGATCGGCCTTGCAACCCCACTGTTATTATCGGCTGGCACGTTAGCGACCGCCGAAAGCTTTTATCAATATGCATTTCGCCGCATTAACTATATTCCAGACGCGCGGCGTTCGATGCAAAAGTATGCGGCTTCATATTATCGCCATGTCCACTGGGTAGAAAGTCAGGCCAATATTGAGGCATGGCATATGACAGCCCCGGATAATCAACGACTTGAAGCTCTTTGGTTGCCGCATCCCGGCAGTAAAAAAGCGGTGATTGTGGGCCACGGTTACAAAGGTACTGGGATTACGATGAGCAACTTTGCCCACATGTTTTACGATCTAGGCTTCAATGTCCTGCTACCGGATGATCGCGGGCATGGTGAATCGGATGGCCAATACATTAGTTTCGGCTGGCTGGATCGGCTGGATTATTTGGGTTGGCTGCAACGTATCATTGATCGAATCGGTGCAGACAGTCAACTGCTGTTGTTTGGTACCAGCATGGGTGGTGCCACAGTTTCGTTGGTGGCAGGCGAACCCAGTTTGCCAAAACAAGTGAAGGCTGTCATTGAAGACTGCGGCTACACCGATGTTGAAACCGAGTTGGCCTACTTACTGAAAAAGCAGTTTCACCTGCCACCAATGCCGTTGGTGCCACTGGCAAGTTTTCTTAACTATCGCCGGTTAGGTTATCCTCTACGCGTTGTCAACGTCCGCCAAGCACTCACCCGTAACCACTTGCCACTATTGGTTATTCACGGTGCGGAAGATGTCTATGTGCCAACGAAAATGGGTCGGCAAAATTATGCGGCTTCTGCGGGTCCTAAAGCCCTCTGGATCGTTCCGGGCGCTGCGCACGCGGAAAGCTACTGGATCAACCCGGAAGCTTATCAGGCACACGTCAAACGTTTTCTAGATATCTTTTTCTAACTGCCGCTTTGTAACCATCACAAAAATGGATCGTCTGAATGATCACCACCATTCAAACGGTCCATTTTAATGTCTAATCAAAAACGCGCAGCACAGTCTAGAGGTCGTCCTCATCATCTGCTTCAGCCTCATCGCGTTGTTTACTGAGCACATCGAATTGACGCAACATGGCCAAATTTGTCTCGATACTTTCCGGCCATTCCCAATGCTGAACATTAAAAACGTGCTTGAGGTGCGGACCGGCGCTGGCTGGCCACAATTTGGTCGTATAGGTCACCTTATCGGCAGCAAACACTTCTAGCAAAGCTTGACTTTGCAAATAGAAGCTGTCATTTTGGCCGCCAATCAGCATGAATGGCGGTAACTTGAGGTCTTTGGCAACTTGAGAAAAGTTAAGGTGGTCAGCCAATGCAGCATCGCCACCGCTCAGCTTATCAAGATAAAAAGCGGCCATATCGCTCATATCACCAGCAGCTTCTGGCAGTTTGCCAGGTTCAGCGACTGGGCACACCAAGGCCACCAAAGTGAAATTGAAATTAACCCGATCAACGCCAAAAAGTTCTTGCAGCTCTTCGCTTTGCTGAATGCAGGCCACTAGTGACGCTAGATGGCCGCCTGCCGAGTCACCGGTCAATAGAACATGATCGAGATCAAAGCCGCGCTGCGGGCCAAAATGTGACAACCAACGTAAGCTAGCAAAGATGTCTTGAATCTGCCCGCGCACATCGACATCTGGCAGCAAGCGATACCCCATGCCCATCACGGCATACCCTTGACTCGCCAAATAGCGGCAATAATTTCGGTTGAGATTGCGATCGCCATAAAACCAGCCGCCGCCATGAACATCAATCACAGTTGGCAACGTCGCATTGCGGCGTCTTGCCGGATAATACAAGTTCAAGGTCTGCTGCGGGTCAGCAGAGTTTTCATACCGGTATTCCGTTTCCCAGTGGACATCCTCTGGCACCCGTTCATCCGCATACCGCGCCTTATCGCGCGCTGCCGTCTGCGCCCAGCCTGCCTGAATTTTTGCTAAAATGTCATCGTCTGCCATTACCAAGGCCTCCATTTCACCATGTTCAAATCGCATTAAAAGATTAATCCCATCTTAACGCAAAAAGACTGCCAGTGAGTCAACTGACAGTCTAATCGTATGAATTAACCTTATCTATTAACGATCTTTGGACTTAACGCTAGCTTCGACTTCATCAATCAAGCCAGCATCTTTCAAACCGGTCACTTCTTTGATGACATCCACCAGCGGCTGATCCTTCAGCATCGCTTGCAACTTCACAGCTTCGGCATCATTAGGTTCAACATAATGGAACATCATGCCAACGGTGTCCATCAAAACGCTGTAATTCAAACCGCGTTCCTTCAATTCGCGAATTGGGCGAATAAAGCGTTCGTCGTAACCTAGTTTGCGGATTGGTGTCCGGGCAACTCGAGAAATATCATCTGAGATGTACGGATTCTGGAAACGTTGCAACACCCGATTTTGATAGTTTTCGAGGTCTTTTTCGTCAAAATTCTTGAACTCTGACAACAACAACGAACGGGTTTCGGCCAGCGCACCCTTTGCCTGATTGAAGACTTTAGGATCCTTGATGGCGTCGCCAATTGTCGTGTAGCCAAGGTACTTGCCGGTGTAAGCCGTGGTAGCGTGACCAGTGTTGACGGAGAAGAGTTTCCGTTCGATATAAGGTTCCAAGTCGGGCACATAGTCTACAGTTTTGAGTTTCAGATCCTTGTTCTTCATCTGACTCTCGTCAACAACCCATTCCTTGAAATCTTCAACACTAACGGCCAAGGGATCATCGTGCTTTTGTTGTGGCACGATTCGATCAACCGCGGCGTTAGGGAAGCCAACGTACGTATCAGCAAAGGTCTTGCCGGCGTCATCGAGATGCTCGTAGACACTCTTCTTAAGTGACTGGGAGCCACCGATCATATTTTCACATGCAATCACATCTAATGCCTGATGATTGTTGGCTGCATCACGTGCCTGCAAGCCTTGGGCAATTAGCGGTGCAATGATTGGCAGAATCTTCGGACCAATGGCGGTGGTCACCAGATCAGCCTGCGCAATTGCCTTCACAACTGCCTCGGGATCCTTGGCATTGTTCAACCCGTCAACATTGTCCACATGAATCTTCTTCTCACCGGGCGCTGCTAAGGTGATCGTATATTCGCCGCGTTGGTTTAACGCATTGATGATCGTCTCGTTAACATCGACAAAATTGATTTTGAAACCGTTAGCGGCAAGTGTTTCACCGATAAATCCGCGACCAATATTACCTGCACCAAAATGTACTGCTTCCATCATAATTTATTCAACTTCCTTCAGTAAATTGACGATTTCCTCCGGCGTTTGGGCGTCGGCAAGTTTCTGAACATTTTCAACATCACTGCAATAAAGCGCAATTTGCGACAACAATTTGAGATGTTCGCCATTTAAGCCAGCAATCCCAAAAACAACCGTGACCAAGTTCTCATCAGCCGGATCATCCGACCAGTCAACACCCCATGGATATTGAACAATCGAAATAGCTGTCGACTTAATATATTTCATCCCGGCTTCAGTGCCGTGGGGAATAGCAATGAAGTTACCCATATACACAGAAACATCGCGATTCCGATCAAGCATCGAATCAATATAAGCTGGTTCGACATTACCATTGTCGACCAAGAGTTGGCCGGCCTGACGAATGGCTTCTTCCTTGGTCTTTGCTTCCTGACCAAGTTTGATCGTTTTAACGTCTAGTCCTTTCATCATGTCACCTTCGATCAATTTTTTTGATTTCATTCATAAATACTTCTGTGATGATTTGATACAACTGGCTATAATGCCCTTTTTCAAAAAGTTGTAAATTCGTTGTTGACGCAATCAGCTTTGCGCTGACAGCGCTCAATAGCGTTAGTGTTTCCTGAGCAACTGGGTTCGGTGTCAAAAGTAGCAATACCCGATGCAACATGATCGTGCCCATATCCATGGCTGGAAGCGACAGCGGCGTTTTTAAATCGAATGCGCCGATGTAAGGCACTATCACACCCTGACTACTGGTATGGATCATAGCGAGTCCGGTATCGGGAATCCCAACTGGCGCTAATTCTAGTCGCTTTAGCAAGGCGTCTTTGACGACCGGCGCTTCTGCCACCACGTCTGGTAAATGTGCTAGCATGGCATCGATTGTGGCTCCTGAGGTTGTCACCGCTTCGGTGATCTCTGTCACAGCGAAGTGCTGTAACATGTCATCAGCTGCTAATACCATGGTTTTGAGACTTTCAAACGCCGTCACAGTCTGATCTAATGACGGTTGTCTTTGCTGGGTCGCTTCTTTCGGCTTGACCTGTTGCAATAACCGTCTGATTTCACTAATCTCATCACGCGCCAAGATTGGCGTGATGACAAGATACTGATGCTTGAATCCCGGCAATGGCATCGTCGCAAGAATCAAACCGTAATGTGCCAGATTCTGGTTCGGCAGATCACTAACCTGAATGATCTTGATCTCTCGAATTTCCGGCACCTGTACACGTAGCTTCCCAGCAATCAGACTGCCGGTCCCCGGGCCATCGCTCGTAATCAGCAAGACAGCTGCTGGCACTTCGGTGTGGGTATGGTCCAAGACTGAAGCAAAGTACAACACCAGATACCCGAGCGCATTTCCAGTAAAGGCACCGCGACCAAAAACATCGTCAGCCGCTTGTTGAACTGCGTGGTAAAGTTCAGGATAATCGTCGCGCAGATGAGCCAGCACTGGATTCGTCATCGTGACGCCTGGCAGCCAATCACCGCCAGCGGTTCGTTGGACATGAGCCAACAGCGATGAGTAAAGCTGCGTATTCCCGGAAAATTTCCCGGGAAATGATCTGGCAACTTCACGAATCAATTCCTGCACTTCAAGGTTAACCGTTAAATCAAACGGATCAACTGGTTCTCCAGCCAAGCCACCGCGAATGGTACTGAGCTCAACGGCAAGAAACTGATAATCGCCAACGCGGACTTTCTGGCGAATCGCGGAATCCATCTCCGCCAGAAACTCGAGAGCCAATTGTTGGTCCTGGAAAAGCCGTTCCTGGTCGAAATGGCGTTGCGCTTCAACATGCTGATCTTCTCGCAATCGGCGGGTATTAACTGCTACTGTCAGTAACACCGCTTTGCGCTGGTTGTCGCTGAGATCCGCCAACGCCTTGATGCGCAGCAAAGCCGCGTTTGCTGCCAGTAACTCTTCCTGCGGTAATCGTTCAACAAAATAATGTGTGACTGGATCGAATGTCTGCTGAGGATCACGGAGAAAGCGGAAGAAAACGTACGGATTAATCTCAGCATTCAACACGCCTACCAATACTCGGCGAATATCGCCTTCCGCACCATCAATCCAGATACCGGCAGCTTTTTGGCGATTTAATTGCAGATGATATTCATTCAAAGCGGGTTCAAGAATATCCAGATCTTGCTTAATGGTGGTGACACTCACGTCAACTGCTGCCGCTAACGCCGTCATTGTTTCCGGACCGTTGGCATTCAGCAACCGTAATGTTAAAGCACTTTGTCGTTGGCTAGGATCAAATGTCACCACCTGATCCTGTTTTGCCAAAGTCGCGGTTAAGGTAGCCAAATCATTGGTGTCCCCGACCAACCGATATGTGCTGCCAGTGCCTTTATCGAGTTTTAAACCGATTGTGGCGATGTCACTTTCCAATTGCGAAAGCTCACGGTAAATGGTCCGACGGCTGACACCCAGCTGCCGTTCCAGCTCATCTCGGCTAACACCGGCGGGCTGACTCATCATGAGTCTGATCATTTCCTGTTCACGATTCGTTAGTAACATATTTTTCGCCTCAAGCGGCCGCAACACCGACCGAACTTATTTCATCTTCTCAATAAGCTTATCATAGTTCGTTGCGTTCAAGAGGCCATCAACGGTGTAGACCTGAACATTGGCAAACTGCAATTTAACGCGACGTGCTGTTTCTTTCGAAGCAATAATCAGCACATTGTCCTTGTCATCAATCTCGCCGATTGCGACATTACGAACTTTCACGTCTTTATTCAGTTTCCGTAATTCAGCACGGAATGTCGCCTGTGCCATGGTTGCGGAACCAATGTTTTGATCATGATGCAGGAAGTCAACTTCGGTAATCTTATCGAGATCAAGTTCCTTTAATTCGTCTTCCGGTGTTTCTTGTTTAGCTTTAGACGTCTCAGTTGCTGGCATTGCTTCGTCAGTACCGCCAACTGCTTCAGCCTTCAAGCTTGCGATGATTTCATCATACTTCGGACTGTTCAGGAAATTATCAACCGCAATATGAGCGGCATCAGGTGTCTTGTCCTTAGCCCGATCAGCTAATTCTTCTTGTGTCACAACCAGCAGTCCTGGCTTGTCTTGCAGGTTACTGATTGCTGTGTTGGTAACCGAAAGATCCAGACCTGCCTTCTTTACCTTGTCGCGCAAGATGGAAGCACCCATGGCACTGGAGCCCATGCCGGCATCGCAAGCAAAGATAATCTGCTTAATGCCCTTGGCGGCTGACATCACATCTTTAGCTGCCGCAACATTTTGCTGACCCTTAGCTTCAGCCTTCATGGACTTCATTTTGGCTTCGCTTTCGGCTAATTCGTCACCGCTTGCGCTCTTATCGCGGCGTAAAATGACAGCCGAGATCAGGAAAGAAACAAGTGTAGCACCTGTGACACCAACAATTAAACCAATATAATTCCCAATGTTAACCGGTGACATTGCGAATAATGCGAAGATAGAACCTGGAGATGGTGAGCTCTTCAAACCAACATTGAAGATGGAGAAAAGTGTCGTCCCAGTAACACCACCAGCCATAACAGACAGGAACAGTGCCGGCTTCATCAAAACATATGGGAAATAGATTTCGTGAATCCCGCCAAGGAAGTGAATGATGATGGCGGAAGGTGCGGAACCTTTAGCAGATCCCTTACCAAACAGCGCAAATGCTAACAAAACACCAAGGCCTGGACCTGGATCAGGTTCCAGTAAGAACAGGATTGACTTACCATGTTCGGCTGCCGCCTGAATCCCAAGCGGTGTCAAAATCCCCTGATTGATCGCATTATTTAGGAACAAAATCTTTGCGGGTTCAATAAAGACGTTTGCTACCCACAACAACCCGTGATTGATAATCCAATCAACCCCAGTTGCCATGCCGTTAGTCAACGTAGAGATAATTGGACCCATTAGGAAGAAGCCAACGATTGCTAGCAACATCCCAATAATGCCGGCACTAAAGTTGTTGACCAACATTTCAAAGCCTTGTTTGATCTTATCTTGAAAACGGTCGTCCCACTTCTTAATACACCAGCCACCAAGTGGACCCATCACCATTGCGCCAATAAACATTGGCACATCAGTACCGACGATGACCCCCATGGCAGCAATCGCACCAACAACGCCGCCACGATGACCTGCCACCATCGAACCGCCTGAAAAAGCGATCAGTAATGGTAACAGATAAGTTACCATTGGCGAAATCATTTTTGCGAGCTGAGCGTTTGGATACCAACCACCTTTAAGGAAGATGGCTGTAATAAGACCCCAAGCAATAAAGGCACCGATGTTTGGCAACACCATGCCAGAAAGCTTGGTTCCGAATGATTGCATACCGGCTTTCAGATTGAATTTCTTTTTTTCTGTTGCCGGCGTGTTTGCTGTTTTTGCACCCAAGGCAAACACACTCCTTTCCCTTATTTACAAGTATTATTGTAACCGCTTCATGTAATCGCTGACAAAAGCTTCTTTGGCACAGTTGTCTGTGCCAAACATTCAGGTTGAATCCCCAGCTAACAGTTTACTAAGGAAAGCATCTGGTTTAAAACCATAACAGTGTACGTTAACTGTTTCACAAGTTATGGAAAACGCTACCGCTGTCTACTTTTTTGCTCGCATCATACTGAGGACGCTGTTATCTGATGTTGTTATTTACTATATGTCAGTTGTGCCTGACGCCCTATCGACTCAGCATAAACACAGAAAATCAAAATTTTCGGCATTACGGTATAGACCACTATTGACATGGAGGTTTTTTGATGCTACATTGGACTAGACCAGATAGGGGGATATCAATGATGGATGTAAAAATTTTTGATAACGATACAGAAGCAGGCAAGTACGCATTTGATTTGATCAAGCAAGGTATGGATAACGGTGCCAAAGTGCTCGGCTTGGCTACCGGCAGCACACCAGTCACCATGTACAAAGCAATGGTTAATAGTGATGTTGATTTCAGCAACATGACTTCCATTAACTTGGATGAATATGTTGGGTTGGCTCCAGACAATGACCAGAGCTACCGTTACTTCATGCAGAGTAACCTCTTCGACAAAAAGCCATTCAAGGAAACCTTTGTTCCAAACGGCTTGGCTAAGGATCCTGAAGAAGAAACCACGCGTTACAACAAAGTAATCGCCGACCATCCGATCGACATCCAAGTACTTGGCATTGGCCGTAACGGTCACATTGGCTTCAACGAACCCGGTTCACCATTTGACGCAGAAACCCGCAAAGTACCGCTGACCCAAAGCACCATTGACGCTAACGCCCGGTTCTTTGCAAGTGAAGATGACGTACCTCGCTACGCCTACTCCATGGGGATTGGCTCAATCTTGAAGAGCAAGAAGATTTTGCTGTTAGCCTTTGGCGAAAACAAGGCAGATGCTGTTAAAAAAATGATTGAAGGCCCTGTCACCAACGATGTGCCAGCGTCCGCACTGCAAAAGCATTCAGATGTTGTTGTCATCTTGGACAAAGCAGCTGCAAGCAAGCTGAGCAAGAAATAAGCTATTTCTTTCAATCAGCTGAGATGAAACAGGCCGATGCTCATCGGCCTGTTTTTTTATGGAAGTGTGGCTAACCCATTTAGAAAACGGCGTGTAAGCAGCCTTGGCTGTGATGACCGGGTTTTGGTCATGACCCCGCGCTCCTTGCAAGCAGGTTTCCGAGCTGACGAGCGTGCGAATCCCTTTCACCCCAGTAGTATCCGTCTTTTCCTGTAAGCGTTTCGATTTCTTGCCCTCTGCCGTGCGTATTCCATGGTAGAATGAGGCCATCACAACATTTAGTAACGGAGGAAATTATGTACAAAGCTGTCGTTTTTTTTGATTTAGATCAAACGCTGCTCAATGATGACAAACAGGTGCCACCCGAAAATGTTGCTGCGCTCAAATCCCTTGAAGCCAATCAGATTCTGCCGGTCATTGCGACTGGCAGAAATTACTACGAACTGGCTGACATTATGGCAGCAACTGGGGTCCGCAGTGCAATTGCTGCTAATGGTGGTGACATTTTTCTTGACGGCGATCACATTTTTCAAAGTGTGATTGGCGAGCCGCAACTCACCCGTTTTCTCAATACGAGTGCAGCACAAGACATTCAAGTTGCCATGTACAACAGTGAAGCATCGGCGCTGACCGGCCATAATCAGCTCACAACCGATAACTATGCGCAGGTGCGGCAAACATCGCCGCCGGTCAAGCCATCTTTCTACGAGCATGAAGCAATCTGTATGATGTTAATGTTTGTACCATGGACCGATGCAGGTGACCAGATTGGGAAACAATTCATCCAAGATTTCCCAGAAATGACGTTCTACCGCAACTCGCATTATACGTTTGATGTTGTCAATCATGGCATTTCCAAAGGCAGTGGCATGGCCATCCTGTTAAATCAGCCATCCTTACGTGGTCTGCCAACTTACGCATTTGGCGACGGTTATAATGACATTCCGTTGTTGCAAGCAGCTGACACCGGAATTGCGATGGGGAACGCTTATCCAAAAGTTGCGGCTGTTGCGGATTATCAAACGGACGATTATCGCGAAAACGGTATTCCAAATGCACTTGCACATTTTAACTTGATTTAATTTTTAATGCGTAAAAACACATCAATATTAGCCTATTGGTGTGCTTTTTTTATGGCGCTTAGCCAGCAGCATTTTCCGCTAAATTTCGGTTGACTTTGCAAACGTATGTTCCCATAATAATAAGTGTGAACTGTGAACTTAAAAATTTAATTTTAGGTGCAAAAACACTGTCATATTAAGGTTTGTAACACTTGCTATACCGTGTTGGCCAATTAAAGTCAAGACCGCGGCAGCGCAAATTTTCTGCTATACTCAAAGTATGCTGTGCGTTATTTGGGCGTGGTCGAAACACCGATCAATAATCGTACAACAGCGCAAAATCTGCTGATGGAGGGGTCTCTCATGTTAGAACAATCGACAATGCATCCGGTGGTTTGGATCAATCAACATACTTATATCAGTATCGTCAAAAATGCGGATTATAATTTAGAAGTCTGGGAGATTACCGACGAAAATCGGCAGCATCGGATGGCCCGGATGAATTACAAATATCACCGTGATAACTTTGCCGGATTCATCTATCGACTCTTCCCACAGATCGACTTGATTCAAATTCACAACATTCAAAAGAAGATCAACCCGTATTTCGACTTAGAGGTTTAGAGGTGTACACATGGATAGTCTGGTTATTCAGCTTCTGATCATGGTCGTTGTTGCTTTGCTGGTAACACTGCTCGTCATTTTTGCAGAATGGCGCGCTAAAAATTTTAAACCTTGGCAACTCGGTGTTCAATCGGTTGTCGCCGTGGTCCTACTGGGCGTTGGTATTAGCTTGCTAACAGTTAGATGAGGCAACTTGGTAAAACAGCCAAGTCTGTTCTGAGGCTGGCACACTTGAGCTTTCAACATGTTGCAGGATTTAAAAAAATTATTATTCACTATGTAGTTGGTCGCTTTGCGTTATAAAGCGGCCTTTTCGTTTGGTTCCACGTGGAACAAAAGGCCTTCTTCTCGTCTAATATGATCCAACAACCGCAATATAATGGATTTTATTTTTGGCATCGGATGATTGGCCTTCGCAGTTGATGCCATTGATCACTACTTTTCTTCAAAATTAAATGACTTGGCTGATGCCCTCCCTCTTTATGCAACACCCTTTAGCAAATAAAACGCGCAAAATACAGCATTCGAATTCCTTGAAGACGACCCAAGATGTTAAAATTCAACATCGCATTTGTCACAAAATTGACCATTTTGATGTATTAGAATCCGAATACCCGCGAATTGAAGCAATTTTAAGCCTGTCAAAATAAGGACACTTTTCCGCCAAATAGCCTTTTTATTAATGGACGTCATCCAATTCTATCCGTATACTTGCACCAACAAAGCGATTAGGGAAGCACTTTCAGGAGGGGCAAGTATGAATAAAGGACGATCAAAGGGTAAACGTATTTCGCAACGCATGGTGATCATTGGGATTGGTGCATTAGCCATGATTGGCGTCACCGTTTTTTTCCTAGTCACATCCCAAAAACCGACATCATCACCCGCACCGACAACGATAGCCACCTTCCAAGTGAAGAAGCATGAGTTACGAGTGCCGGGACAGGTACAGGCCGTACGTACGCAAAAAATCGACATTCCTGAAGGCACCGTCCAAAACATGACGGTTAAAAATGGCGATAGTGTGACGCTTGATCAACAACTTTTGACGGTTTACAAGCCTGACGTACAAGCAAAAATTGATGAAGCTTCACGTGCGCTTGAAAAACAACAACGCAGTCAAGCCACACTTGATCAGCAAATCAGCCAAATCAAAGCTACTTTAAGTAAGACCGCCGCCGATGATCCACAGAAGTCCGCCTTGCAGACACAACTTGATGAGGCGCAGAATAATCGCCAAGATTCGGCTGATGCCATCACCCAATCGAATCAGGATATCGCTAAATTAAAGCAAAGTCTGAATACGGTGGTTAAGGCTCCCTTTGCAGGTCGGCTGTACATTGACTATCAAGCAAATGGCAGTCAGACCATCACGGAAACCTCGGCTAAAGTTGAAGCCGTTGGTGAGGTCTCCGAATTTGATTATTCAAGTGTTAAAATCGGTCAATCTGCAACCGTACAGGCGCTGGCAAGCAAAACAAAGCAAGCGACAGACATCAATTTTATTAGCAGTGATCCGGCTAAATCCAGCAAACCGAATCTCGCCAAGTATGAACTCACGACGAAATTACGTGACGGCTTTTTAAACGGCCAATCCATTACCATCACGATTCCCCTAAGCGGTTTGTTAATTCCCAAAGAAGCGGTTAAGGACGGGGCCGTTTTCAAAATCGTCAATAAACGCGCCATCCGAACTAAAGTAACCTATGTGGCAAAAGACGATATGTATGAAGTCTCAGATGGCCTCAGCAGCGGCGACCGCATTCTTCAAAAACCCGACAAAACAATCAAAGACGGGGCGAAGGTGAACGTTGATGATTGATTTACGGCATGTCAACAAAAGCTATCTGCAAGGCGACACAGCCTTCCCAGTGCTTAAAGATATCAACTTACACATTGATGAAGGCGAGTTCGTCGCAATTATGGGCCCGTCTGGCTCTGGCAAAACCACATTAATCAATATTATTGGCTTCCTTGATACAGCTTTTGAGGGCGACTACCTTTTTCAAAACGAAAATGTCGCCGCCTTTAATCGCGCCACTGCGTCAAAAATGCGAAATCAGCATGTCGGCTTTGTCTTTCAAAATTTCAGCCTGATCAATAACTTAAACATTTTTGAAAATGTCCTTATTCCTCTGAGTTATGGTGGCAATCGACGAAGTGATGTTAAAGAAAAAATCACTGAGTTGCTGCATTCTGTTGGCCTAGTCGATGTTGAAACGAAATTACCGCGCAATTTATCTGGCGGCCAGCAGCAGCGGGTGGCAATCGCTCGTGCCCTTGCAAATTCACCGCAATTCCTAATTGCCGATGAACCGACCGGCGCCTTAGACAGCCATACTTCGGCAGAGATCATGCGACTCTTTAAAACACTCCATCAACAAGGCGTGACCATCATTATGGTGACGCATGATGAACACGTGGCGCTACAAAGTGATCGCATGATTAAAGTATTAGACGGGCAGATCATCAGTGACACGGAGGTTAGCCATGCGAATAACTGAATTAATTCGAATTTCCTTCCGTGCGCTAACTGCTAACAAACGCCGCAGCCTCCTAACCATGCTTGGCATTGTCATCGGTATCACTTCTGTTGTAACCATCATGGCACTCGGTAACGGTATCAAAGCTGCCACACTCAAAAATTTGCAAACTGATCAATCTGGCCAACAAACGGCTGAAATCACCTTCCTTCCTGAAAGTAGCACTGCCTCCACGGCTGGTTTTAAGGAAGATGATGTGGATCTCGCCTATCAAACCGCTCCAGACAAAATCAAAAAAGTGACTATCAAACATGAAAAAGAGCGCCTACAACTGAATGGTCAGTTAGCCAATCAAGATACGATGCTATCTGCCACACTTGTTACATCTATGCCTAAAGTGCAACTTGCTGCTGGAAACAAATTAACTACCGATTCCTTACAAACAGACGGTCATGATGTCCTTTTATCCAAGAAGTTAGCTAAAAAAGTCTTTCATGGCAACGCAGCAGCACTGACATCATCCATTTTTATCGGGAAGCGAAGCTACAACATTGTTGGTATTTTCAACACGCCTAAAGAGTCCTATTCAGCTTTAGATGTTGACGTTTTAATTCCTGAAAAGGCTTATACCGCTGGCCAGTTAAACCCAGGAGGGCAAAAATTGGCCATCACCTTCCAACGTGGCAGTGACATTTCCCAGTTGGCAAACGCCATCGTTCGTCAGTTGAAGAAATCTGGTACTGAACGCCGCAATGGCTCGTACCAATATTTTGATTATGGTGAATTACTAAAAGGCATCGGTAATGTGATCAGCGGGTTAACGTTGTTCGTCGGGGCCATTGCGGGTATTTCGCTACTGATCGCAGGTGTCGGTGTCATGAACATGATGTACATTTCCGCCTCCGAACGTTCACAGGAAATTGGCATCAGAATGGCCGTTGGCGCTACCCCGGCAGAAATTATGAAACAGTTTCTGTTAGAGTCAGTCATGCTGACATTAACCGGCGGCGTTGTGGGTCTTGTTCTCGGTGGCTTGATTGCCTGGATGATCACAGCATTCTTGCCATTTAAGCCCGTCATAACGCTTGGTTCCATCATCGGGACCTTTGCAATTTCCAGCATTGTCGGCATTGTTTTTGGCATCCTGCCAGCTAAAAGTGCTGCCAATAAAAACCTGATCGATATTCTGAAATCATAAAAATGCTCCCATCCAAATGGCAGCATGCAGCTTTCTATTTCTACATTGAAAGTTCTTGAACCAACGAAAAAACGGTTAGATCTGCGAGATCTAACCGTTTTTTATACGCTATTACTGCTACTGCTTTTAGCCAAAAGACGTCATTGCTGCAGGCATCATTCAGAGCGCTTCTTATTGCGAACCCCTGCTAACCCAAACAAGCTCGCTATGCTAGTCAAGATCAGCCCAACAATAGACAAATCATTCGCCGATGTATCACCTGTTTGCGGTAGCTGATGAGTCGTTTTCACAGGTGTTTGCTGATTAATTGACTGACTAGGTCGACCAGTAACACTCGGCACTTTGCCTGTCTCATGACCAGTACTCGTACCGGTATTTGTGCCAGTACCGGTATCTGTACCAGTACCTGTATCAGGAAGCGGCCCTGATTTCGCAACGATTTCAAAGACCGCTTGCTGGGTATCGACATTTTCAAGCAGATAATTTGGCAGCAACGCTTGGATACGCTTGAGGCCGCCTGCGCTAAGTGTCACGGCGTAACGACCAACAACAATTGGGGCAATACCATCAGCAAAAGCCAAGTCACTGTCTTCAAGTATGATGTGACTACCATCCGTAAAAATCAATTCGAAATGTTGAGCATTCAGTTCTCCAGGTTGGCCATCATAGATTTTTTGCTGCATGCCGCTGAGCTGTCCTGACAAAACCGCGGGTGTGATCGTAATGGTACCATTCATTGTTGTGTCGTTAATTTGATAATTAGGACCAAGTGCAACCAGCACTTTAGCAATGCCACTAGCACTTAATCGATACGTGTAGGTGCCAACATTAACGCTATCATTGGCAACATCTATATCTGCATTCGTTAAGGCGACTGTTTGTGCACCAGTTGGTAGTTGAACTGTTACCAGTAATCCACTAGCTTGGCTTGCTCGGGTAACCCCGTCATACTGGAAATGACCATTATTAACGGTGGCCACGACTGTCAGTGGCGTGATGGTGATCGTGCCGGTCAATGCGTTCAAATCGGTTTCATTAAGTGCATAGTTGGTGCCGGCTGCTGCTTTCAACTTCGCTATTCCTGAATGACTAAGATGATAATGATACGTGCCAGTTGTCGTGTTATCGCCGTCAACAACAATGTCCTGCGTCGTCAATGCAACAGTTAGCCTAGCAGTCCCGCGCGAGAGGTAAACGACGCCATTGAGACCTGACGCTTCACTTGCCTTTGTACGACCATCATAAACAAATGTCGTATCATTTACCGTTGCAGTTCTTTCAGCCGGGGTGATCGTAATAATACCCATTAATGCTACTAGATCATCTGCTTTCAATTGATAATTTGGTCCAGCTATTTGTTGAAGTTTCGTGATGGCGTCAGTACTTAGCCGGTAGTGGTAACTGCCAACATTGACACCATCATCAGCAACCACGATATCTGAAGCGTCTAACTTAATTGATGTTGTATCGTCGCCAAGCTTAACCACTGCTGTTAACCCTTGAGCCTGACTCGCCTTTGTTTGGCCATCATACATAAATGAACCATCATTCAAATCAGCGGTTGTTGTTGCCGGTGTAATGTTAATGTTGCCCGTCAATTTTGCTAATTCTGAAACTGTTAACTGATAGTTGCTGCCGACTGCCTGTTGTAGTTTTGCTATACCGGTGGCGGTCAGCGTGTACTGGTAACTCCCAACATTCACACCATCATTGGCAACAACAAAGTCGGCTGGCGTCAAGGTTACTGGCACCGTCTCATTGCCAACTGTGACGTTTGCAGTCAAGCCTTGTGCCTGACTTGCCTTCGTCTTCCCATCATAAACAAACGATGTGTCACTGAGATTTACGGCACCTTCAGCTGGCGTAATCGTGATCGTGCCAGTCAGTTTTGCCAGTTCAGAAGCGTCTAACTGATAGTTGCTGCCGACTGCCTGTTGTAGCTTTGCGATACCGGTGTTTGTAAGGCTGTACTGATAACTTCCAACATTCACACCATCATTGGCAACAACAAAGTCAACTGACGTCAAGGTTACTGGCACCGTTGCACTGCCAACTGTGACGTTTGCAGTCAAGCCTTGTGCCTGACCGGCTTTCGTCTTCCCATCATAAACAAACGAAGTATTGGTCAGAGTTGCGGTGCTTGCTGCAGGCGTAATCGTGATTGTACCAATCAATTTTGCTAAGTCGTCAGCGTTTAGCTGATAATTGCTGCCAGCCGCCTGTTGTAGTTTTGCAATACCGGTGGCGGTCAGCGTGTACTGGTAACTCCCAACATTCACACCGTCATTGCCAACAGCAATGTCGGCGGACGTCAAGGTTACCGGCACCGTTGCACTGCCAATTGTGACATCGCCGGTCAAACCTTGTGCCTGACTTGCCTTCGTCTTCCCGTCATAAATAAATGAGTCATCAAGCAACTCCGCAGTGCCTTGTGCTGGTGCAATCGTAATCGTGCCTGTTAAGCTGCCCAGCAAGTCACTTGGCAACTGATAATTGGCATTCAACGCCTGCTCGACTTTCGCTACACCACTCTGACTCAGTTGATATTGATAATCACCAACATTGACGCTGTCCGATCCCACCACAATATCAGTCGAGCTAAGATCAACAACTGTCGTGCCAGAACCGGCCGTTAATGTTAACTGCAATCCTGAAGCCTGACTAGCAGTCGTTTTGCCATCATATACAAATTGTGTCCCATTAACAGTTGCAGTTGCAGTTGCAGGTGTGATCGTGATAACCCCTGGGTGAGTATTGATATCTGTCTGATCAATCGTGACTTCATCACCCAAAATCGCTTGAATACGTGTCAATCCACTACCATTAAGAAGATACCGATACGTACCTACATCTGGTGAGTCTGCTTCAACAAGTGAAATATCTGTCGAAGTCAAATCAATGGCTTGCTGTGAGCCATCACTCAAAGTCACATTAAGAACCAGTTTTGGCGCCTGACTGGCCAATGTCATGCCATCATAAGTGAACCCACTATTATTCAACTGACCTGTAGCTGTGAGACCGATGATAAGTTGTGCCGTACTCGTACCGGTAAAATTATAGTTAGCCGCTGACTCACCAGCATCATTTGTCAATTCAGCAATCCGCGCCCATGCCGCCTTTGAAAGTTCAACACGGTAGACACCCGTTTTCGCCAATGCATCAGCAGCAATCTGGTTGCCAGATGCATCAAAAAAATTAAGGTCACTCAGTTGTAAAGCACCAGCATTGAAGCCATCCCCAAGACTCAGAGAAAAGGCCGTCAGATCCACCGTAATCGGTTGACCCGTCGCAGTTGCCGTTTGAGTACCAGTCAACGAATATGACGCCGCCAGCCGTTGATTATAAAAAATTTTAGCTGAGCCACTTTCAGCCCCATACGCGTAAGTGACTGTATACCAAGTCACCTGATCACTAGGTACACTGCCTGTGACAACACCGTCTCTATCTTTAGAGGCGATCACAGCCCCGTTCTGGTCCGTTACAGTCCAAGTCAGATCGCTAAGCGGAACCTCAGTGCCATCCTTTTTCACGGCGCCGCCAAAGTTCAGTTCTGGTTTCCAAACCTGACCCGTGAAAAGGTTAATGTCATGGGCACGGATAACAGGATCATCCAGATGAACCTTGTAAAGACCAGTGTAAGTTGTGCCATCTGCTGCCTTCAATGACCAATTAAAACTGAATTGTTCAGTTCCCGCAGGCATCGTAAAGGATTTTGTCGCGGTATTAAAGGCCACGCCGGTTCCCTGAATATTCGAAACCACAATTTGATCCTAACTAACACCAGAAATCGCCACACTAAATAGATCACGCAAACTAACATGAGCAGAATCCGTGTAGGCGTCGGCATTTTGATTTAGAGCATCCGGAGTTGTCGGTACAGCCGTCGCGGCATGCAAAATTGTGATCCGGTTATTGGAAAACGCCTCTTGATCAATTGTCGGTGTCCCAGCAATCGCCACCTCAGGAATCAAATTAGCATTAAAAGCTTTAGCACCAATGGCAGTCACACTCGCTGGGATATTGAGCGCATTTAAGATGACGTTTGCTTCAAACGCCTCTTGGCCTATTGTCTGCAGACCTGTCCCCAAAGTTAAGTTGCTAATTGAGTTATAGACAAACGCATATTTGCCAATCGCGGTGACACTATCCGGCACAGCCAAACCATTTTGAATCTTATTGTAGCCAAAAGCACTGTCGCCAATTGTCTGTAACCCGTCATTTAAAGTTAGTGCCGGGATTTTGTTACCGACAAACGCTGCATTTTTAATTGTCTTCAAATTTGGTGGCAACACAATTGCATTGTTAATCGTATTATAGGCAAAAGCACTGTCACCAATTGACTCAAGCGCTGTTGCCCGACTGAAGTCAACATTTTGCAACGGTCCAAACTCAGTAAAAGCTAGATCACCAATTGTCTGTAGATTAGGACCAAATGCTACTTGGATGAGTTGTCCACCGTAAAAGGCTTGATCCCCAATTTGTTCAAGTGAGTCTGGTAAATTAATCGCCGTCGCACTGGAAAATGCGAATGCCTGAAAGCCCAATGTTGTCAGCCGACTATTGTCTGCGATTGCAACCGTTCCTAGTTTTGACCCATAAAAAGCCGATCCATCAATTACGCTGATGTTCGCCGGTATCGTTAGCACCGGAATTTGATTGCCAGGATTATCCTGCCCATTAATGTCAGGCAGGTCCTTCATGTTTTGGATAAATTGAAAAGCGCCGCCAGTAATTGTCTGAACATCAGGACCAAACGTCAGATTATCCGTGAAGAGATGGAAGAAGGCTTGATTGCTAATCGTTGCTGCATCGACGGTCACATTCGTAATGCGTGCATAGCCAAAAGCAGTTTCAGCAAGCGTTGTTGCCTTGCCGCCCAGCGTCAGCGATGTAGCCTTAGTACCGTAAAAGGCATTCTTACCGATCGTCGCTGATCCTGCCACATTAATCGTGTCATTAATGGTTTCGTAGGCAAACGCCGCTTCGCCAATATTAGCAACTTCATCATCCAACGTCAGCGACTCGGCCTTAAGCCCATAAAAAGCATTTTGACCGATTGTTGCCGGACCTGCGACACTGACCGCACCAGTAATCGTGGCATAGGCAAAAGACGACTCACCAATGTTCCCTGCACCGTTCAATGTAATCGCACTCGCATTGACACCGGCAAAAGCCTCTTTACCAATAACAGCCGCATTATCGACGGTGATCCCACCAGTGAATTTACTATAGGCAAAGGCTGTAGCACCAATTGTCGTGACCGTAGAGGCAACATGTAAGCTAGTCAAATTACTCAAGTTAAAGAATGCAACATCCTGAATCGCAGTCACCGTATAAGCTTGACCATTATACGAGACAGTTGGCCCAATATTAATGTCGGTAAGCGTTGCACCAGAGTCATGACCCGTAACGGTTGCCGTTTTGGTTGTCTCATCAAAACTGTAAGTTAAACCGTCAACCGTTGCGTCAGTTGTCGTGGTATTGGCTGTTACTGTAGGTTGAGCAGCAGCTGTCGCAACCGGTTGGGCTTGACTACTGGCCGACTGCTGTGCACTGGAAGCTTGGCTGTTCGCGGCTGAAGATGCTGCTGTTTCACTAGCAGTGGCAGCCTGTGTAGCAGCTTGGTCTGCAGCCGCGGTTGATTGAGCCGCCCCAGACCCCGAGGCCACCTGTGCCGAGGTTGCTGAGGCTACCTGTGACGCATCAGTTGTCTGTTCAGGGACAGCCGGCTGACTCGTAAGTGTTTGCGCTGCTGATGAACTGGATGTTTGACTGCTAGCCGCGCTCGCCGCAGATGAAGCCTTGACAGCCTCGCCGGAGTTAGTAGCATTCACAGCATTGCTTGATGTTGTCGCTTGATCACTAGTCACCGCACTTTGAGATGTCGCTGGCTCCGCTGCCTGTGACGTTGCCGTTACTTGTGTCTGTGGCGAGCTTGTATCCGCCTTAACTTCATGACCTGGTTGAAAAAAGGCTGGTATAAACAGTAAAGCAGCTCCGGCAATAAGCCACCGCTTTTTTGCTTTATACATCCGAAAACGGACATGAACCGTCTGTTCCGCCTGTCGAGCCAATTGAATCCGTTTAGAATCTAGTTTCAAGATCATGATCCTCCTACAGCCATGTTAATAGCGATTCCCGTCACGACGCTTAACGAACCATCTTAGAAACGATGATTCACTTGGAAACAGTAAGCGTGTAGAATCTGTTTTTCATTATATAACTGATTTTATTAAAAAACGGAAAAATTTGTATCCAATTTTCAGAAAATAATTTTATAAATATTGCGATAGAATCAGTCTGAAACCGGCATTAACTTATGTGTTTGTTTTTTAATGTATCGCCGATCCTCTGTTGTTTCTGCAAATCAGCTGCATCTTCGCTCACAATAAAAAAACACGATGTTGGTCAACGATCCATCGTGTCTTTTGACAAGTATCTTTTTAGAGCAGACCCTACTTACCAATTTTTGCGCAGCTGCTTCTTTTAATCGTGCCGGACTCATCAGCAACTCGCTTCGCTCGTAACCTTAAACCCATGCATGGGACCTCGGCCCCGTTCACCACACCAACAATAGATTAATGAATTGTTAACTCGCTTAAGTTGAGCTTCTGACCACACTTATCTTCAAAGCTTTTCATCATTCTATCAGTATATTTTTAATTAAGATTCGTTTGTTTGCATTCTAAACAAATGGCAAGCATTTTGTTGTAATCGTAACAACAAGGCTTTGCAGATTGTTTTCATTTTCTAGTTGACTTCATACAGAACATCGCGTATGTTAAAAATTATCACATAAGATGAGATTTACATGAGAGGAGTTTTGTCGATGAAGTTAGATTTGGAACTACGCCCTGGGGCAAATCGTTTTGTGAGTGAGTCAGGTGCCTTGGCATACTTAGATACGATCTTAGCGGATTTTAATCAACCAGTTGTGATTACCGGCGAAAAAAGTTTTGCTGCTTTCACCAAGGTTTATCCCGGCGAACTGAGCCTGCCAGTCTATCATTACGACGGCTCCGCCAGTGATGAGAATGGACACGAACTTGCACAGGAAATCGGTCATGCTGATGCCGTGGTAGGAATCGGTGCTGGTCGCTTGATCGATACCGCCAAAGTTGCGGCCGAAGCCTTGGGTGCTGAGCTCATCAGCATCCCCACTTTGGCCTCTAACTGTGCACCATTCACACCCCTTGCTGCGATTTATCATCCGCAAGGTCATACCTTTAGTTACGTTGAATATTTTAAAAAATCTGCCTATATTACTTTGGTAGACTATAACCTCTTATTGTCCACCCCACATGATTTCTTTGTTGCTGGGATTGGCGATACCTTGGCCAAATGGTACGAGATGGATGGCATTACCCGTGATAAAGTGGATCAGTTAAAGGCATACGGCCAGTTGAGTCGTGCCGCGGCCAAAACGATTCAAAAGATTCTCTTTAAAGATGCTGAACAGGCCTTGGCCGATTTGGATGCTGGCCGCGACACCCCGGCTTTTGAGGCGGTTGCCGATACCATTATCGGCTTGGCTGGTGAAGTCGGTGGCTTCGGCGGCATTGATGGTCGCGCTGCCGGTGCTCACGCCACTCACAATGGCCTCTCCTACTTACCAGAAACCCATGCCATCTTGCACGGTTCAAAAGTGGCTTACGGCATTCTGGTGCAACTGGCTGAAACCGGCGATGATACCGAAATTCGCAACTTGATTCCATTCTATGAAAAGATCGGTTTGCCATTGAACCTTGAAGATTTGCATGTCACCGATCAAGTCGATGAAAAGATTAAGCAAGTGGCCGAATTTGCCGCTAAACCAGATGAAACCTTCATCTTGGTTGATCCAACTTTAACCCCTGCCAAAGTAGCAGATGCGATGACAAAAGTGGAACAAGTCACCAGTGAGCCAGCAGCTTAAAGTCCGAAATCGGACAATCTAATGAATACTGTTTCACAAAAATTTTAAAAAACCTTGCAGCCCTCTTAAAATGGTTGCAAGGTTTTTTCGTTTTTGTATTAAAGAAAGCATATCAAACCACGACCGCGCAAAGTCCTACTTGTTCATCGCGTTGTCGATTCACTTTGCAAATACCCTAACGCCGCCGCGCCAACAGCCTTGGCAGCAATCAGAATCGCATCTTCGTCCATCATAAAGTCGGGACTGTGGTGAGGATGATTAGAGCCGTCTGGCAGTTGACAGCCAATGTAGAAGAAACTGCTTGGTACCTTTTGGGCAAAATACGCAAAATCTTCGGATGGGTCTTGAACGCCAGTGTCCTTAATGGCCTTAATCTCCGGAATATTTGCTGCTTTGATCGCGGCCATCGCATTTTCGGTTAAGGTCGCATCATTCATCAAAACCGGATAATTGTCATCATAGTCCAGCTTTGTTTTAACCCCAAACATGGTTTCTAGTCCTTGGTTCATGGTGACGATCTGTTGTCGAATCGTTTTGCGCGTTGTTTCCTTCATCATCCGGACATCGCCTTTCAATACAACGTCTTGCTTAATCGCATTGAAAGAACCAGCGCCGTCAAATGAGCCGATGGTGACGCTTGCCGTGTCAAAAGGATCAACTCGCCGCGACACAATCGTTTGCAGTGCCGTCACCAAATAGCTGCCAGCCACGATAGCATCGTTGCTCAGGTGCGGCATAGAAGCGTGTCCACCTTTGCCGATAATCGTATCGGTAAAGTTGGCCCGCCCGGTTTGGGTTGCGCCTGTATGGTAGCCAATCAACCCTGTCGGCATCGATGACATGACATGAACGCCTAACACATTATCAACGCCTTCGAGAACCCCTGCTGCTACCATCCCCTTGGCACCACCTGGAGAGACTTCCTCAGCGGGCTGGTGAATGATTCGAATGGTACCGGCCAATTTGGCTTTGATCTTGATCAATTCTTTAGCCAACACCAGCAAATAAGCCGTATGCGCATCATGGCCACACGCATGCATCACCCCAGGATTCTGAGACTTGAACGACAGGTCGTTATCCTCTTGAATCGCCAAGGCATCAAAATCCGCCCGCAACGCTAACGTCGGTCCCGGTTGACCGCCTTGAATATCAACGTACATGCCATAGCCCTCCCCACACGGCGTCACGGGGACGTTCAAGGCTGCATAATATTGTTTGATATAAGCAGCCGTTTGTTTCTCATGAAACGAAATTTCCGGATGAGCATGGAGATGCCGCCGAATCGCAAGCATTTCTGATTCATCGGCAGCCAGTGTCTGCATCAATTGTTCTGTTAAAGTCATGGTCTTTTTCCTCTCTGTGATTTTGTCTGAACTTTCGGCAACTTTGCAATTAGGCGAACAAGTTGCGGTCGAACGGCCTTAAAAATAACCTCCGCGACCACAAAACCGACTGCCAGTGCCATCGCAATCAAAATGACGTTATAGATTTGCTGCGCAGCACTCGCGGCTTTTCCCATGGTGAAACTGCGCGCACCCAGGTAAGCAATGCCGCCTGGCACCAGTGATACAAGACTTGGTATGTAAATCGTATTAACCGGCACCCGGTGACGAATAGCAAAATAATTCCCCAGCAATCCGATGATTACCGTGGCCGTGAAGTTCGGTAATATGAGGCTGTGATCCTGCAGGCTGATGAGCCAGTATGCACACCACGAAACACCGCCTGTGATTCCAGCTGGCAGCAAGGCGCGTTTGGGGATGTTGGTGATGACGCCAAACCCGATGCTCGACAAGACGCTAATCAGAAATTCAATTAATAAGCGCATGCTAGCGCCCTCCCCAAACATTATTCAGTACAATCGCAATAACGACCCCAGAACCAATCGCGCCAGCTACAAAAATGGCGTCTACAGTGCGAACAATGCCGCTGATGATTTGCCGCGAAAGAATTTCCCGAATCGCATTGGTGATGGCCACCCCAGGAACCAACGGCATGAGGGCACTAATAATAATATTGCCGGAACTATCGCCCCACCCGATGCTCACCAGTAATTCCGCTAAAATGGCCACCACAAAGGCACCAGTCGCTTCTTTGAAATAAGGCGTCGTCGTGCGGCGACCGACATACTCAGCCGCAAGATAACCAAAAATACCAACAAAAAAGGCTAAAGCCAAATCACCATTTGTCGCTTTGAAAAGCAGCATTGGCGCGACCGAAACCCAACCGGCGCCCAGAATCCGCGCCCACCATGGGAAATTAATGACTTGGTGATCAATTCGCGCAACTTCTTGCTTAAGGGCTTCAAATGTTATCCGATGAGCGACGAATTCACGCGACAGTTGATTCAACTCATCGACCTTTTGCAAGTTGAATCCGCCTAATGTTGATTTGATTAAGCGCGTACGACTTTCGTTCTCCAAACTGACAAAAACTGCCGTAATCGTGGCATAACACGCAACGCTTGCCCCTGCCGCATGCCCGATATATTCCACGGTTGTCTCAATCCGTGATGTCTCGGCGCCGGCATTCAGTAAAATCTCTCCCACCTTGCCGCAGACTTCTAAAATTTCCTCTGTTCCTGGTTGACTCATCGCGTTTGCTCCTCAAGATCGCGTTTCCGCGTTTTGCATTTTATTAATTGTCGGCTTTTTTGATAGCGGTGGCAAGTGATGACATTGGGCAATAGCCAGCAAATTTTTCTGAAAAGGTTTTTCATTTATTAGCCCCTTAAACAAATGAAAACACAAGTGCGTTATGGCGTGTTAAAACCAATGAAAGAAATAAATAACAAAACATAACCAATGCCTAAAAATGCAATTATCAGCAGTAGCGCCAAAGCCAGTTTCACTGCTAATGAAAAATCTTTTCTGCGCAAAATGACGACTATCCCAAGTCCTAATAAGATGAGCACCAGAAATAAAAAAAAAAAAAGTAGTGCTCTAGATGTCCAAAAGCCTAACATGGTTACCACTCCTCTAATTTCATCTTGCTACTTAGCCGTTCCCCACTTTTTAAATCGATAATTCGCCGACAGTGACAAGGCAAAAAAGCGTCATGTCCAGTAGACTTTTTCAGCTTATCAAAGGTTGCTTCAAAGCACAAAACTGTTGCTTCTCATGATCACGCGCCCCCGTCCAAGGCTACTTACACGTCGGTCTCTCCCCGGGCTGGCTTGGCATCAAAAAAACCGAATCGCCAGCTAGTTTGGCAATTCGGTTTCCAATTTATTGGGCCACTTTACTAATGCGTCCCTGCTCAATGTACACTGACAAAATCGCCACATCAGCAGGATTGACGCCGCTGATACGACTCGCCTGCGCAATGGTTTCTGGCTGGATTTTAACCAACTTCTGACGTGCTTCAGTTGCCAAACCATTGATGGCCGCGTAGTTAATACGTAGCGGAATCTTTTTGCCTTCTAGGCGCTTCAGTTTGGCGACACTGGCTTCTTCCTTTGCAATATAGCCGGCATACTTAATTTGAATCTCAACCTGCTCAATGACACGATGATCCAAAGTCGGATTATCTGGCAAGAATTGCGCCATCGTCTGATAGTCGATTTCCGGCCGCTTCAGGAAGTCGCTGGCCAAGACGCCATCCTTAAGTGGCGCATAATGATGGGCCTCTAGCCATGGATTCACGTCTTTAGGCTTCAACCGGGTCGTATTCAGCCGGTTAAGTTCAGTTTCAATGGCCTGACGCTTTGCCAAAAATTCAGCATAGCGCTCATCGCTAATTAAACCAAGCTCATGGCCCATTGGTGTCAGCCGCAGATCGGCATTGTCATGGCGTAACAAAAGTCGATATTCAGCACGGCTGGTCAACAGGCGATAAGGTTCATTCGTGCCCTTAGTCACCAAATCATCAATCATCACACCAATATAGGCATCGGAACGCTTGAGCGTGAACGGCCCTTTGCCTTGGGCACGCAACGCCGCATTGATGCCAGCCATAATGCCTTGGCCAGCTGCTTCTTCATAGCCGCTGGTACCATTCATCTGGCCGGCAGTGAAAAGATTATCAACGACTTTGGTTTCTAACGTGGCCTTCAGTTGCCATGGCTCGATCACATCGTACTCAATTGCATACCCGGCACGCATGAGTTCGGCATGTTCCAACCCAGCCACACTATGCAGCATTTTCAGTTGAATTTCTTCTGGCATAGAAGTCGAAAAATCACCGACATAGTATTCGGAGGTATCGCGACCTTCTGGCTCTAAAAACAGTTGATGCCGCGGCTTGTCAGCAAAACGAACGATCTTATCCTCAATTGATGGGCAATAGCGCGGGCCAACCCCTTTGATCACACCGGAAAACATTGGCGCCCGATCCAAATTATCGCGAATAATTTGATGGGTCGTTGCATTAGTGTAAGTCATCCAGCAACTAAGCTGATCCTTCAAATAAACTGAATCCGGCGTCGTGAAGCTAAAATGATTCGGAGTCTTATCGCCAGGCTGTTCCTCGGTTTTATCAAAGTCGATGGTGTTGCCATTGACTCGCGGCGGAGTCCCGGTTTTAAATCGCCGCAATTTGAAGCCGAGCTGTTCAAGATTTTCTGACAGCTTGATACTTGGCAGGCTGTTATTAGGGCCAGAACTGTACATCAACTCACCGATGATAATCTTGCCGCGAGAACTGGTGCCTGCGGTCAAAACAACACTCTTGGCCCGATACATTGCGCCAGTTGCCGCCACGATACCGACAGCTTGGCCATTTTCGACGAGCACCTCAGTAGCGAGGCCTTGACGCAGATCCAAATTTGGCGTGTTTTCAATCACGTGTTTCATGCTGCGGTGATAGGCTGCCTTATCAGCCTGGGCCCGTAATGCACGAACGGCTGGGCCCTTGCCGGTGTTAAGCATCCGCATCTGAATATATGTTCGATCAATATTCTTGCCCATTTCACCACCGAGTGCATCAATTTCACGCACTACGATTCCCTTGGCTGGGCCGCCCAGACTTGGATTACACGGCATAAACGCCAGCATTTCCAAGCTGATCGTCAATAGTAACGTCTTTTGGCCCATCCGCGCGGCTGCCAAAGCGGCCTCACAACCAGCGTGACCAGCACCAACAACGATGACATCATAGGTACCGGCTTCAAATTTTTTGACATCAGGCATTCGATTTCCTCCATGAATAAGTTTCTAATTGGCACTGAGCTTTACTTGCCCAAGCAGAATTGACTAAACAATTGGGTGATTAGTTCATCTGGCGCACTTTCACCAGTAATTTCACCAAGTTTATCCCACGCCGCAGTCATGTCGATTTGCACGAGATCAATTGGCATACCAGCATGGATTCCGGCGATCACAGCGTCCAAGCTCTTGTTGGCTTGGCGTAATAGCCCGATCTGCCGAGCGTTGGAAACCATCACTGTTGTTTGGCTATTTTCGATGCCGCCGAAGAACAACTTCGCAATCCGTTCGTCTAAGGCATCCATGCCTGCGCTAGTCGGGATAGCGGTCTTGATGATTTCATCCGGCGAAACCAACTTCAACAAGGCAGTGGTATCTAGCTGTGCAGGTAAGTCCTGTTTATTCAAAACGATAATCCGTTTTTTATTAGCTGTTGCTTGAATGAGCTGTTTGTCTTCATCCGTCAATGGTTCACTTTGATCCAACACTAGCAAAATCAAATCGGCTTGTGTGATGGCTTGACGTGAGCGTTCAACGCCGATTTTCTCGACTTTGTCAGTCGTGTCATGAATACCGGCTGTGTCGACCAGTTTTAGCGGGACACCACGCACGTTGACATACTCCTCTAGCACATCACGAGTCGTACCAGCTACATCGGTCACAATCGCTTTATCCTCATGCAACATGTGATTTAACAGCGAACTTTTCCCAACGTTGGGACGGCCAACAATTGCGGTGGCTAAACCTTCGCGCAAGACCTTGCCTTGACTGGCGGTACTCAGCAAATTGCTGATAGCTTTTTGAACGGTTTGCGCCTTTTCAAGCAGCATTTTGGTGGTCATTTCATCAGTATCATACTCAGGATAGTCAATGTTGACTTCCACCTGTGCCAACACTTCGAGGATTTCCTGACGAAGGCGTTTGATCAATGTATGCAGATTACCGTCTAGCTGATTGACTGCCACCTGCATCGCCCGATCGGTTTTGGCTCGAATCAGATCCATGACCGACTCAGCTTCTGTGAGATCAATGCGGCCGTTCAGGAATGCCCGTTTGGTGAACTCACCTGGCTCAGCCATCCGTGCGCCTTCGCCTAAGAGCAACTGCAAAATGCGGTTAGTGGCAACAATACCGCCATGACAATTAATCTCGACAACATCTTCACGGGTAAAGGTCTTAGGTGCCAACATGACACTAACCATGACCTCATCAATCAACTCGCCGCTTTCAGGGTCGACAATATGGCCATAATGAATCGTATGGCTTTTAACCTGCGAGAGGTCTTTTCCCTTGAAAACTTGATTAGCTGTCGCTACGGCTGTCTCACCGCTGAGCCGAACGATGCTGATAGCACCTTCGCCAGGCGGGGTGGAGATGGCAGCGATGGTGTCGTACGCAGTGATAGATGCAGACATTTGAAAGACTCCTTTTTGAGATGATTCGGTAAGAAAAATGAGTTGATGGGATTGGACATGGCAGGCGACTGAGGCGGATGAGTGATGTGGCGGCCTCCGAAACGCGCAATGGAATTGTAGAGCCTGCATGTAGGGATTTGTGTGGTAAAGGCCAATCCCTTCATGGCCTCTGAAACGCGCAATCAGGCGCATCTCGGCTATGCGAAGGACAGTCCAACCAGATGGCCAAAGCCCAGACTTTCTGGTTAGGGGGCTAGGCGGTTCCGAAACGCGCAATCAGGCGCAGAAACCTGCACATAAGGACATCAGACCCAAATGGCAAAACCAGCCATTTAGGTCTGATGCCACTTATGCTCCGGTTTCTAACCGCGCCTGATTGCGCTCTACAAAAAAAGCGCAAAATCCAGTCTTTCCCCCTATCAGGGAAAGACTGGATAAAGCACTTTGACTACTTCATCGTTATTAAACTGTGACTATCATACTTAAGCAACGGTCACTTGTCAAAAGTTAGTTACGGTCTTTTGGGTGTGACTACGACATATCGCCGAGGATCGACGCCTTCTGAATGGGTCTCAACGTACGTATTGTCCACAAGTGTCGTATGAATCGTTTTGCGTTCAAATGATGGCATCGGGTCGAGATAGACGGCTTTGCCAGTTGCTAAAACCTCGCGAGCGGTGCGTTCTGCTAAACGTGTGACGGTCGCCTGCCGTCGTTCGCGATAATCGCCGACATCAAGCATGATTGTCCATTTACTTTTGGCATAATGATTGAACTCAGTTTGGGCTAAGTATTGAATTGCATTGATGATTTTGCCATGCTTACCGATCAACAGGCCTTCTTCATCTGTTTTCAACTGAAATGTGACCGTGTTACCTTGCCGTTCACTTGTGACTTGAGTGTCGATCCCCATACCAGTGGTGATGTCTTCCAGATAACTCTGCACCATGGCCAATGCGGTTTGATTATCTCGCTTTTTGGTGGTGATATCGTTGAAAGCACTGGCAATTTTTTTGCCTGCACCATCAGTTAAAGCCGTTGCAAGTTTTTTCCCTGCCCGCGGTTTGGCAGGCGGATCGTCGCTTGGCGTCGGATCAGCGTCTATCGGCGGTTCCAAGGGTTTTAAATTAACAATCGCTGGCTTACGCATCAAGCCCAGAAATCCGTTCTTATTTTCTTGAACGACTTCAACGCTAACGGCATCACGCGGCAAGCCAAGCTGCTTGAGACCAGTTTCGATGGCTTTTTGAATCGTACTGCCTTGAAAGGTTGGCATCTTGCTTCCTCCCGTTGTTATTTACGCCGTTTGGTTGCTTTTTTGTACGCTCGCTTGAGTGCCCGTTCTTTTTCTTTTTCAGCCTGCGCTTTTGCTTCACGTTCGCGGCGAATCTTGAATGGGTTCTGGATCAGCAACTGCTGAATCATTGAAAAGGCATTGGTAACTACCCAGTAAATGGCCAGCGCACTTGGCAAGGTAATTGAGAAAACGAAAATCATGACAGGCGAGACGATCATCATGAGCCAGCTGCTAGAATTACGCGTTGGTTGTGCCATCATGGATAAGACACTAGTACCCAACGTGAATAAAGTTGCCAGAATCTGCATAATCCACAACGGATCTGGTTGTGACAGGTTCATCCAAAGGAAAGTACCAGTTTGCAGTGATGATGTGCGCAAAATTGCTTGATACAGCGCAATCAGGAATGGCATCTGGATCACAATCGGCAGACAGCCCATCACTGGGTTAACCCCAGCTGAAGCATAAAGTTTCTGTGTTTCATCACGCAGTCGTGTCTGGGTTTCCGTATCCTTTGAACTGTACTTCTTTTGTAGTTCTTTTAGCTGCGGCGCAATTTCCTGCTGTTTGGACATGCTCTTGATTGACATGTAACTCAGCGGGAAAATCAAAATTCGGATGATCAAGGTGAAGGCAATAATCCCGACACCAGGGTTGCCACCGAACAAATTCGCCAGCCAGATAACAAATTGACCGGCTGTGTAGACAACATAGCGATCCCAGAACCCCGTACTATTTTGCGTAACGGGTCCGGTTCCGCAGGCCGTCAAAATGAAGACCAGACTTAGCATGCTCAAAATGACGAGCACACGTTTGATTTGACGATTTTTCACAAATGATCCCTCTCTTTTTTAAACGCGGTCGCTAGGCGCAGAAATCTGCACAGAAGGACCTCAAATTTAAATGGCTAAAGCCCAGCCATTTAGATTTGAGTCCGCTTATGCTCCGGTTTCTAAACGCGCCTGCTCACGCTCTGGTCAGATGACCTCGATGTCTTCGTTCAGGATGCCAGCCAATCGCATGACATGAATCAAATTTTTCTTGGTGCCAGCCATATCGAGCTGGTTAGCAGATTTACGTGCAATAACCAAAAAATCGGTTTGCGCGTCAATATTAGGTTTTAACTCCAGTAAACTTTGCCGAATATAGCGCTTAATCTGGTTACGCATGACCGCAGTGTGGCCAACTTTCTTCCCCACTGAGATACCAACACGAAAATGCGGTTGGTCGCGTTTCATGTGATAGATCACAAAATTGCGGTTGGCAACCGAATCGCCATGGTCAAACACATTCTGAAATTCAGCTTCTTTTTTGATCCGATATGACTTGCGCAATGATGCTCCCTCACAATCTGGTTCTAAGTATACAAGATGACTCGGTGTTTTCCTATATGTATCAGCGGTTTGTTGACGGTTTCTAATCTGCACATTGAAATTAAGCTGTTGAGCAGAAAATGAACGGCAACGACCAACGATTGGGCCATTGCCGTTCATTGGGGTCATGCTGCTGCCGCCGAAACGCGTGAACAAGCGCAGAAACCTGCACGTAAGGACCTAAGTCGCAATGACCAAAGACCGGTCATCACGACTTAGGCCGCTTACGCTCCGGTTCCTAACCGCGTTTGTTTGCGCTCTAAAAAAAACCACTGACGCGGTCAGTGGCTTAGGCAGATAATACTTTACGTCCTTTAGCGCGACGGCGTGCTAAAACTTTGCGGCCGTTCTTTGTGCTCATCCGCTTCATGAAACCATGAACACGTTCACGGTGAAGTTTCTTTGGTTGGAAAGTCCGTTTGGTTGTCATTGACGACACCTCCTATGAAAAACGATTTATCTTATTAAGATGACTTGCATTATCAGACATCATCCGAGTTTACACGAGGAAGCAACTATCGTCAAGGTTTTTTCCATTGAAAGCAGGATCTCATGATGATGACACGACATCCACAGATAGTTATGAACCTGTGGATAACTTGTGTCTCAAATTTTTAGGTTTCAGTCATTTCCACAAACCAATCACAGGAAATTCGCAGATAAACAGGGGTATGAAGAAAGTTATCCACAAGCTGTCAAAGCCCTGTTCATATCTTGTGAAACACTTACTGCTACAAGGTTTTTGTTCCACAGTGTCAATGTGCATAACTGCGAATTTATTGTCATCACGCTTTCGTTGTCCCCGACCTTGGGGATAGTCTGTTCGCACCCTGTTCATTTCTCAATTTTTTGTTTGTGGAAAACTGTGCTTTCTGTGGAAAACTTACGCCAGCAATGCTAAACTTATTTTTACAGAGCGCTCGCATGCCCGGTTAGAAACCGGAACATAAGTGGCCTCGAGTCTAAATGGCTGCTCTTTGGCCATTTAGACTCGAGGTCCTTATGTGGAGGTTTCTGGGCATGCGAGCGCGTTTCAGCAGAGCGTGAATTGGCGCGTTGAATAATCGGCGTGTATTGGCCTTGCCTGTGATGACCGGGCTTTGGTCAATGCAGTCAAGGTCCTTACACGCAGGTTTCGGTGCCAATGAGCACGTTTTTATATAGGAATGTCCGTCATCACTCGTCAGCATAGCTATAAGCTGGTTTGCTACCGGACATAATTGGAGGAGGGGCATGAATGCCCAATTTAGAGGAACTTTGGGCTTACCTGAATGATAAATTCCGTGAAGAATTGACCCCGGTCGGTTACAGCACATGGATCCAGACAGCAAAACCCGTCAAATTAACCAAAGATAAACTCGAAATTGAAGTCCCAGCTTCTTTACACAAAGCTTATTGGGAAAAGAATCTCGTGACCAAGGTAGTCGAAGGCGTTTACGAATTCGCGCAACTTGAAGTTGATCCCGTCATTATGACCAAGGATGAGTTGCAGCCAGCTCCGGCTACAGATCAACGTCCTGCGGTTGAAGAAGACGATCAAAATCTGACTTTTAAGGCAAAAACCCATTTAAATCCGAAATATACGTTTGACCGCTTCGTGATTGGTAAGGGAAACCAAATGGCCCACGCGGCTGCTTTGGCGGTTGCTGAAGCCCCTGGGACAACATACAACCCTCTGTTTATTTATGGTGGCGTCGGTCTTGGCAAAACCCACTTAATGCAAGCGATTGGTAATTTGGTGCTAGGTAATAATCCAGCAGCCAACATAAAATACGTCACCAGTGAGAATTTTGCTAATGACTTCATTAACTCGATTCAAACCAAACAACAGGAACAATTTCGGCAAGAATACCGAAATGTGGACCTGCTGTTGGTAGATGATATTCAGTTTTTTGGTGACAAAGAGGCCACACAGGAAGAATTTTTTCATACCTTCAATACGCTGTATGAAAATATGAAGCAAATTGTTCTGACCAGTGATCGCCTGCCTAACGAAATCCCCAAACTTCAAGAACGGTTGGTTTCGCGGTTTAATAAGGGCTTGTCTGTCGATGTCACACCGCCAGATCTGGAAACACGAATCGCTATTTTGCGGAATAAAGCCGATGCTGAAGATCTCAGCATTCCAGATGACACCTTGTCTTACATTGCTGGTCAAATTGAAAGTAACGTACGTGATCTCGAAGGTGCGTTAGTACGCGTTCAAGCCTTTTCAACCATGAAAAACGAAGATATCACGACCAGCTTAGCCGCGGATGCCTTGAAAGCCCTGAAACTTGATGACCGCAGCGGACAATTGACCATTCCGCAAATCCTGAATGCTGTCGCGAAATATTTTCAGCTGACGGTTCAGGATCTTAAAGGAAAGAAACGCGTCAAACAGATTGTCATTCCGCGCCAAATCGCGATGTATCTAGCGCGCGAAATGACCGATAACAGTTTACCGAAAATAGGTCAGGAAATCGGCGGCAAGGATCATACAACCGTCATCCATGCCCACGAAAAAATTATGGCTTCAATGACAACTGATGAGAATTTAAAAGCTCAAGTGATCGAATTGCGGAATATCTTGAAAAACCGCGGGTAATGCACATGTGGATAACCTTCAAAAACAAACCATTTTATCCGTCGCACTTATCCACAAGTGCATAACTTTCTCAGTTGTTGTTTCTCAAAGTTTTCCACAGTTTGAACACGCCCTATTACTATTACTTCAAAAGCTTTATATTATATATATAAAAGACGTTCAGGAGGCTCTTATGAAATTTACGATCACCCGATCCACATTCTTAAAAACCTTGAATGATGTTTCTCGGGCCATTTCAACCAAAACAACCATTCCGATTCTGACTGGATTGAAAATTGTGCTCAACGATAGCGGCTTAATCCTCACTGGTAGTGATGCCGATATTTCAATCGAATCACGGATCAACGCAACGGATGAAAATAATGATCTCCAAATCGGAAGCACTGGTGAAATCGTCTTGCCAGCCCGTTTCTTTAGCGAAATCGTTAAACGTTTGCCAGAAAGCACAATGACGCTGGAAGTTAAAGACAATTTCCAAACCGTCATCACGTCTGGGGCATCTGAATTTACCATTAATGGTTTGGATGCCAATAACTATCCGCGGTTGCCAGAAATTACAGCCGATGCAGCGTTGAGTGTTTCAGCTGATGTGTTACGTCAGTTGATTAACCAAACAGTTATTGCCGTTTCTAATCAGGAAAGTCGACCAATCTTGACAGGGGTTCATCTGACAATTACCGGTGATCAGTTGGTAGCTGTTGCGACTGATTCCCACCGTCTTGCGCAACGTAGCCTGACCTTACCAACAGCAAGTGCCTCGGATTATGACATCATTATTCCAGGGAAAAGTCTGACAGAACTTAGCCGCATGTTAAGCGATGACGTTGAAAAAATCGAAATTCGCATTGCGGAAAATCAAGTGCTGTTCGTGTTTGGGCAAACGGCCTTTTATTCACGCTTACTTGAAGGCAACTACCCTGACACAAGCCGACTTATTCCAACATCCAGCAATACGCAAGCGGAATTTGACGCACCAGCATTGCTGGCCTCCATTCAACGTGCCAGCTTGCTGAGTCACGAAAGTAGCAACAATGTGGTTCGGCTTGTCCTTAATATCGCTGATCAAAAAGCGACTATCTACGGTAATTCGCCAGACGTCGGGAATGTTGAAGAAGTACTTAGTTTCAACAAACTTAGCGGCGAGGATCTAGAAATCTCGTTCAACCCTGACTATATGAAGGATGCCTTGCAAGGATTTGGCCAAACGGCAATTGAAGTTGACTTCACCGCACCATTGCGACCATTCACTTTGGTTCCAACAGAAGACAAGGAACGGTTTATCCAACTCATCACGCCAGTTCGAACGTTTTAACACGTGATGTAGCAACAAAGAGCGCCAATTAAAAAAGATTCTAGAGAGTGATGATTTCTCTAGAATCTTTTTTGTTATCGAACTGATATTCGCCAAAGCTTAGTGTTTTCTTTTGACGAAATAATAATAGACAAATGCCAAGACACAACCCATCAAGACGCTGACCAAGATTGTCATAGGATTCAGCCAATTATGAAAATCTGTATTGAAATTTCCATAGACGTACGTAGCCACTGAAGAAATTAAAAAGATACCAAAGACCGACTTAGTAGTAGATGCCATATTTTCCTCCATATATGGGTGCAGACTGCGCTTTCACAAATAGAAAATAAATACATAATAATAGATAGTCAATATATTATTTTTATAAAATAATAAGAGCCTATACAAAGCTTTATGTTAACTTTTATGAAATTAAAAAGTGACTTTTAATGTAAAAAGACACATTTATACATTGTTCTATGCTCTAATTATACAGAAGTGATTATAGATAGCCAAGTGTGCAGCCTTTCATTTTTGAAGGCTAATCGCGATTCACGATCAAATTGCAAAAACGTTCATTTGCGTTGCTTGATATTTTTAAACGCAGATTTGGATATTGCTGGACAAAAGTAAAAGTAGCTTTAGAGTTGGTCAAAATCGATAGAAATCAAAATTTAGCCGATTTTGGCCTTTCTGGGTCTTTTTAGTCTAGGGGGACGCACAACGTTCAGATTGCCTCAGAGCCGCTTTAATGCCGTTTTAGAATTGTGTTTTAAGTAGTATAAGGGTATAATTAATTTGTGTTCATTGACGACAAATCGCGGTTTAACGCGGTTTGTCTAGCACTTTTCGGAATGGAGGGCGACAGCAATGACAACAATCGAAATCACGACCCCTTTTTTGACCTTGGGCCAGTTTCTGAAAGAGGCGGGATTGATCGATAGTGGCGGTGCGGCCAAGTGGTATCTGGGTGAAAACTCAGTGACAGTCAACGGCGCAGCTGAGGAGCGACGTGGGCGCAAGCTGTATCCAGATGATCAAGTCAGCGTGGCCGGCCAAACATACGTGATCGTGAGCGCATGAAACTGGATCACTTGGTGCTGAAAAATTATCGCAATTATGCTGCTGTTGATACAACATTTTCACCAGAAATCAATGTTTTGATTGGGGCAAACGCTCAAGGCAAGACGAATCTGCTTGAATCAATCTATGTTTTGGCATTGGCTCGCAGTCATCGAACCAACAATGATAAGGAACTGATTCGCTTTGGTAGCGAGTTTGCACGGGTTTCCGGGCAAGTTTCGCGACAAAGCGGTTCCCATCAGTTGGAGTTGATTATCAGTCATCAAGGCAAGCGTGCCCGGATTGATCGCATCGAACAACCGAAGCTTTCCCAGTATTTAGGGCATTTTAATGTCATCTTGTTTGCACCTGAGGATTTAGCCATCGTCAAGGGCAGTCCGGCTGGGCGGCGTCGCTTCATCGACATGGAGTTTGGTCAGATGAGTCCCAAGTACCTTTATAATCTGAGCCAATATAAAACGTTTTTGAAGCAGCGCAATGCGTATTTGAAGCAGCTTAAGTATCATCAGGCCAAGGATCTGGTTTATCTGGATGTGTTGACTGACTCGCTTGCAGCTTTCGGGGCAGAGCTAATTACGGCGCGCGCTAAGTTGTTGGAGACGATGTCGGATTATGCTGCAACGATTCAGCAAGATATCACCAAGGGGCGGGAGTCATTGCATTTTTCTTATCAAACACAGGTTGACCCCAGTCTTCGCGGTGACAGTGAGCAGGTTTACACTGCTTTGGGCGAGATATTTGCCAAGCAGCAAGCGCGCGAAATCGAACAAGGAACCAGTTTAGTCGGTCCCCAGCGAGATGATGTGTTGTTCATCGTCAATGATAAGGATGTTGCCAATTTTGGCAGTCAAGGGCAACAACGCACCACAGCATTGGCTGTTAAGCTGGCAGAGATTGACCTTATGAAGGATCAAACTGGCGAATATCCAGTGCTATTACTGGACGATGTGTTGTCAGAATTAGATGCGGCTCGCCAAACCCATTTACTTAAGGCCATTCAAACCAAAGTCCAAACCTTTTTAACCACCACAAGTTTGGAAGGCATTCAAAAAGAAATCATCGCAACCCCTGCAGTCTTTAAAGTTGATGAGGGGACATTAGCAAGAGCGTGAACCAGCCCGGTTAGAAACCGGAGTGTAAGTGGGCCTGAATGTGATGACCGTACTTTGGTCATTGCGTTCAGGTTCCTTACACGCAGGTTTCTGGGCTGGTGAACGCGTTTAAAGCAGAGCGTGAACAGGCACGTTTAGAAACCGGAACATAAGTGGGCTTGAACGTGATGGCCGGTTTTTGGCCATTGCGTTCAAGGTCCTTATGTGCAGGTTTCTGTGCCAGTGAACGCATTTTAACAAGGAGGATAACCAGTGACGGACAAGAAAGAAACGGCCGAAGAGAAGAAGGATGAACTGGCGGCTGAGTATGATGCCAGCCAGATTCAAGTACTTTCAGGACTTGAAGCGGTTCGGAAGCGTCCAGGGATGTATATTGGCTCGACAAGCAGCCAAGGCTTGCATCATTTGGTCTGGGAAATCATTGATAACGGGATTGATGAAGCGCTGGCTGGATTCGCAACACGGATTGAAGTTGAAGTTAACCCAGATAATAGTGTGACGGTAACAGATGACGGTCGCGGGATTCCAGTCGATATCCAGTCTAAAACCGGACGGCCAGCACTTGAAACGGTTTATACCGTTTTACATGCCGGTGGTAAATTCGGCGGCGGCGGCTACAAAGTTTCCGGTGGCCTACATGGTGTCGGGGCATCAGTCGTGAATGCGTTGTCGACTGATTTGGACGTCACGGTTACTCGTGGTGGCAAACGTTACTACATTGACTTTATTCGCGGCAAGGTGAACACGCCGATGAAAGTGATTGGCACGGCACCGGAGCACGAACACGGCACCAAGGTTCATTTTCTGCCTGATCCGGACATTTTTACCGAAATTAGAACATTCGATGATAAGATCCTGACCACCAGAATTCGCGAACTGGCTTTCTTGAACAAGGGTCTCAAGTTGACCTTTACCGACAAGCGCGCGGCAACGCACGAGAAGCTGGTGTTCCATTACGAAGGCGGCCTCAAGTCTTACGTTGACTTTTTAACTGAGAAAAAAGAAAACCTGTTACAAGAACCAATTTATGTGGAAGGACAAGACAAAGGCATCACGGTGGAAGTCGCGTTGCAATACACCAACGACTATCACAGCACCTTGTTGACGTTTGCCAACAACATCCATACGTATGAAGGCGGCACGCATGAGACCGGGTTTAAAACGGCGCTGACACGGGTCATTAATGATTACGCTCGCCGGTCTGGTGCGCTAAAAGACAGCGATGATCCGTTAAGCGGGGATGATGTTCGTGAGGGCTTGACGGCGGTTGTTTCCGTGAAGCATCCAGATCCGCAGTTTGAAGGGCAAACTAAAACCAAATTAGGGAACTCGGATGCCCGAACGGTGGTTGACCGTACCTTCTCTGACCACTTCAATAAGTTTCTCATGGAACACCCAGCTGATGGCAAGCTAATCATTGACAAAGCCATGCTGGCCAGCAAGGCACGTTTAGCGGCTAAGCGGGCGCGTGAAGTGACCCGGAAAAAGAGCGGGTTGGAAATTTCGAACCTGCCTGGTAAATTGGCCGACAACACCAGTAAGGACCCAGAGATCTCTGAATTATTTATCGTCGAAGGGGATTCCGCTGGTGGTTCTGCCAAATCAGGGCGTAGTCGCCTGACGCAGGCCATTTTGCCAATTCGTGGGAAAATTCTGAATGTCGAAAAGGCTTCAATGGAACGCATCTTGGCCAATGAAGAAATTCGAACCTTATTCACCGCGATGGGTACCGGTTTTGGGCAGGACTTTGATATCAATAAGGCTCGATATCACAAACTGATCATTATGACCGATGCCGATGTTGATGGTGCCCACATTCGGACTTTGTTGCTGACGTTGATTTATCGCTACATGCGGCCAGTGCTTGACGCTGGCTATGTCTACATCGCACAGCCGCCGTTGTATCGGTTACGCCAAGGCAAAATGACGCAATATATTGATTCCGATGAAGAATTGCAAGACATTCTAGGCCAGTTGCCGCCGAGTCCAAAGCCAGAGATTCAGCGTTACAAAGGGCTTGGGGAAATGGACGCCAACCAGCTATGGGAGACGACCATGGATCCGGATAATCGGCGCTTACTGCGGGTATCGCCAAAGGATGCCGAAGCTGCAGATGGCGTTTTTGAAATGTTGATGGGTGATCATGTTGAACCGCGGCGTAAATTTATTGAAGATAACGCTGTGTTTGTTGATCCGAACAACATTGATGCTTGATCGACCAGTTTAACTAAGTCAGCTTTTGCATGAGAATTTTTGAGAGGAGACTTTTCGCTTAATGGATGATCGCCAAGAAAGCCGAATTACCAATGTGAACCTCGGCGAAACAATGCGTAAATCATTCCTTGAATACGCGATGAGTGTCATTGTGGCGCGGGCCTTGCCTGATGTGCGCGATGGCCTCAAGCCGGTTCAACGGCGGATTCTGTACGGTATGAATGAACTCGGCGTGACGCCGGATAAACCGTACAAGAAGAGTGCGCGTATTGTTGGGGATGTCATGGGGAAATACCATCCGCATGGTGATAGCTCGATTTATGAAGGGCTCGTACGAATGGCACAGGACTTCAGCTATCGTTACATGCTGGTCGATGGCCACGGGAACTTTGGATCTGTCGATGGTGACGGTGCCGCTGCGATGCGGTATACCGAAGCTCGCATGAGCAAAATAGCAGTCGAGATGCTGCGTGACATCAACAAAGATACGATTGATTTTCAGGATAACTATGATGGCACGGAAAAAGAACCGGTTGTTTTACCGGCACGTTTTCCAAATCTGTTGGTCAATGGGGCGACTGGGATTGCGGTCGGTATGACGACCAATATTCCGCCGCATAATCTGTCAGAGACTATCTCGGCGCTGCACGTGTTGATGGATAATCCAGATGCCACGACAGCTGACCTAATGCAGGCACTGCCAGGACCTGATTTTCCAACCGGCGGCGTTGTGATGGGTAAGTCAGGCATTCGCCATGCTTATGAAACTGGCCGCGGCACGATTGTTTTGCGCGGGAAAGTTGATGTTCAGACGGAGAAGTCTGGCCGTGAACGGATCGTGATTACCGAGATTCCATATATGGTTAACAAAGCCAAAATGGTTGAACGGATCGCAGATTTGGTTCATGAAAAGAAAATCGATGGGATCGTAACCTTGCGGGATGAATCTGACCGTGACGGGATGCGGATCGTCATTGATGTGCGCCGTGATGCTAGTGCATCAGTTATTTTGAATAACTTGTACAAGCTCACGCCACTACAAACCGGCTTTTCATTCAACATGGTGGCAATCGTTAATGGTGCGCCCAAAGTGTTGAGCTTGAAACAGATCCTGCAATATTATCTGGATCATCAAGAAAACGTCATTCGTCGGCGGACGCAATTTGACCTGCGTAAGGCCAAGGCTCGTGAGCATATCCTCGAAGGATTACGGATTGCGCTTGATCATATTGATGAAATCATCACGATTATCCGTAGTTCTGAAACTGGCGACAAGGCAAAAGTCATTTTGATGGACAAGTTTAAGTTGTCTGACAAGCAGAGCCAAGCAATCTTGGATATGCGGCTGGTTCGGTTGACCGGTTTGGAACGCGAGAAGGTTGAAAGCGAATATAAGGATGTTGAAGCAGCGATTGCTGATTATACTGATATTCTTGCTAGACCGGAACGTGTTCATCAGATCATCTACAACGAATTGCTGGATATTCAGAAGAAGTTCGGCGATAAGCGCCGTACTGAATTACTGGTCGGTGAAGTGCTCAGTCTTGAAGATGAAGATCTGATCGAGCAAGAAGACGTGGTCATTACGTTGAGTCATAACGGCTACGTCAAGCGATTGGCAACCAGTGAATTCAAGGCACAAAATCGCGGGGGTCGCGGTATTCAGGGGATGAACGTCCATGATGACGATTTCGTTGAACGCCTGATTTCGACTTCCACGCATGATGTCCTGCTCTTCTTCACCAACAAAGGTAAAGTTTATCGCAGCAAGGGTTACGAAATTCCTGAGTACGGTCGAACCGCAAAAGGGATTCCAATTATCAACTTGCTTGGTGTCGGTGCCGGTGAAAAGATTCAAACGGTTATCAACGTGCATGAAGGCGAAAATGATGATCGTTATCTCTTCTTCGTCACGCAAAAAGGCGTTGTTAAGCGCACACCGGTGAAGGAATTCGCCAATATTCGCAGCAACGGACTGATTGCGTTGAATCTCAAGGATGAGGACGAACTGAATAATGTCATCCTAACGTCCGGACAAGACAATATCCTGATCGGGACGCATCTGGGTTACAGTGTGACCTTCAAGGAACAAGACGTTCGCTCAATGGGACGTTCAGCGACTGGGGTTCGAGGTATTCGCTTACGTGAACACGATTACGTAGTGGGTTCCGACATTCTCAAACCCGATTCCGAAGTCTTTGTCATTTCAGAAAAAGGTTACGGTAAACGGACGGCAGCGAAGGAATATCCGATTAAAGGTCGTGGCGGTAAAGGGATCAAGACAGCCAACATTACCGCCAAGAATGGTCCGTTGGCAGGGGTCACCACCGTTGATGGTACCGAAGATATTCTTGTTATGACTGATTCTGGTGTCATGATTCGCTTCAATATTCAAAGTGTTTCGCAAACTGGCCGAGCAACGTTAGGGGTTCGTTTAATTCGAGTTGACGACGATGCCAAGGTTGCAACGATGGCCAAGGTTGAACCGGAAAGCGACGATCCAGACGATGGCAGCAAGCCAGATCAGCCAACTAGCCCGACAGACGGTTCTGCTGCACCAACCTCGCAGCAGCCAGCTGATGGTTCGTATGCTGGCGATGCCGATCAGCAAGTGAGCCAATTGCTTGATCGCGCTGAAGCTGATCAACCAGAGCAACATGATACTGGCGACCAGCCTGAATAATCTAATAATGCTAGCATCAATTGAGCTGATTCACGCTCAATAAAAATACCGGTCGAAATGGCAATTTGCCACTTCGACCGGTATTTGTTTGCGTACAGATAACCTCAAATCGTGAAGGTTGATTGGTTGCCCATGCGCGCCTTAAGTTCATGGATGATCTTAACGCCGCTGCTGGTACCGATGCGAGTCGCACCAGCTTTAATCATTGCCAAAAAGGTATCAACATCTCTGATACCGCCAGCCGCTTTGACTTGCACTTGATCGCCGACTGTTTCTTTCATCAAAGCCACATTTTCGACAGTGGCACCGGCTGGGCCAAAGCCCGTTGAAGTCTTAATAAAATCCGGACCGACGTCCTTAGCAATAGTTGCCATTTTGATAATTTCCGGCTTGGTGAGATAGGCGGTTTCAAAAATGACTTTGCACGGTACATTGACCGCATGACAGACAGCAACGATTTGACGCATTTCATTTTCAAGATAACTGTATTGCTGTTCCTTAAGCGCCGTGATATTGATCACGTAGTCAATTTCGTTGGCACCGTTTTGTAAGGCGTCTTTGGTTTCAAAAACTTTGGCCGCGATGCTCGTTTGGCCTAAGGGGAAAGCAATTGCGGCGCCGACATCAATGTCGGTACCTGCTAGTTGTTTCGCACAAAAAGCCGATTGGACTTGGTTAATCGCCACCATTTTAAAATGATATTGTTTGGCCTCGTTGCAAAGCTGGCGCAAATCTGCGTGAGTTGCATCTGCATGTAAGTTTGTGTGATCAATCATGCGACTGAATTGATCTAAAGTATAAGCTGTCATGATTTTTCCTCCAAAGTTGAATTCGTTTACATTTAGCATCCACTTTTTGCGTAATGTATATCTGACAGCGATAAATAGTACGGTGTTGTGCAAGCAACCATGCAGAAGAAAGGTCATTGCGGTCAAGGTCCTTATGTGCAGGTTGCTGCACCAGTGAACGCGTTTAAGGCAGAGCGTGAGCTGGTGCGGTTAGAAACCGGAGCATAAGCGGCATTGGGCGTGATGACCGTCCTTTGGTCATTGCGGTCAAGGTCCTTATGTGCAGGTTGCTGCACCAGTGAACGCGTTTAGAGGAGGAGAAGCGAATGTTGAATAGTGTGAGTCTAACAGGGCGGTTGACCAAGGAACCTGAAGTTTTCCGAACGGCTAACGAGCTTGATATCGTCCGATTTACGTTGGCGGTGAATCGCGTTTTCAAGAATAAAACGGGACAGCGCGAGACTGATTTTATTGAGTGTGTCATTTTTGGCAAACGCGCCTTAACTTTTGCGGGATCAACTACCAAAGGGTCATTGTTGGGTATTTCAGGGCGGCTGAGTAATAATCATTTTGAAAATAAGCAAGGTGAGCAAGTGTGGCGGACCGCTGTCGTCGTTGATAATTTTGCTTGGTTAGAGTCGCGAGCCACGACGGAAAGCCGCCGGGCAGGGACCTTGCAGGCGACAGGAACAGACGACGTCATGCCAGTAGAGGAAGGCACCCCGCCACAGGTCGCAACCGACGATCTGCCATTTTAGTGGTGGTATTCGCCGCGGATCTATGCTACAATTTTAACTCGTGAGTATCCGGCTATTCTATAGCCTTAGTACTCTCCTTGCTCCGGCAAATGACCGGGGCCTAAAGTCCATAAGGAGGTGAATCGTCATGGCTGAAACCAAATATGAAGTCACTTATATCATCCGTCCAGATTTGGACGATGCTGCAAAGACTGAATTGGTTGAACGTTTTGACAATATTTTGAAGGAAAATGGTGCCAACATCATTGATTCCAAGGATTGGCAAAAGCGTAAGCTCGCATATGAGATCAACAAGTACAACGAAGGTCTCTATCATATCGTGAACTTGTCCGCAGAAGATGACAAAGCGATCAATGAATTTGATCGTCTTGGCAAGATCAACAACGATATTCTGCGTCACATGATCGTGAAGCGAGAAGACTAATCGTAACTTTTTTGAAAGGGGCGCTACGGCATGCTTAACAGTGTTGCATTGACAGGTCGATTAACGAGAGACGTTGATTTGCGTTACACGCAAAGTGGCACGGCTGTCGGTTCTTTCACGCTGGCCGTTGACCGCCAGTTCCGCAGTGCAAACGGCGAACGTGAAACTGACTTCATCAATTGTGTGATCTGGCGTAAGTCTGCAGAGAACTTTGCAAACTTCACCAAAAAGGGATCCATGGTTGGTGTTGAAGGCCATATCCAAACGCGTACGTATGATAACGCGCAAGGACAAAAGGTCTACGTGACCGAAGTCGTCGTTGAAAACTTTGCGTTGCTGGAATCCCGGGCAACGACTCAACAGCGGCCGTCCGAACCGGCAAATCCAGCTGGCCAAGGTAATCAGAACTATGGCGGCGGGCAGCAGTTTGGCAATAACCAACCGCAGAATCCGCCAAGTTTTGGTTCACAAGGCGCCCCGAACAATGCATCATCATCGAATCCGGGTCAAAATCCGGCAGCAAGTCAGAACCAGGGAGGCAACTCCGCGGCTAACCCTGCTAATCCCGATCCGTTTGCTAATAATGGCAAGCCGATCGACATTTCCGATGATGATTTGCCATTCTAAGGTGTGACTCAAAGTCGCACTAACCGCGGTAATCCCTTCAGGCGAAGGGTTATCTAAGTGGAATCTTTGATAAGGGAGGAATTCTCATGGCACAACAACGCCGTGGTGGCCGTCGTCGTCGTAAAGTCGACTTCATCGCCGCAAACCACATCGAATATATCGATTATAAAGACACGAACTTGTTGGATCGGTTCATCTCAGAACGTGGCAAGATTTTGCCGCGTCGGGTAACCGGCACCAGCGCTAAGAACCAACGTAAGCTGACGATCGCAATCAAGCGAGCTCGGATTATGGGTCTTCTGCCATTTGTTTCAGAAGATTAATTGGTATTCAAAAGGACGTTCCTGCTTAACTGGCGGGAGCGTCTTTTTTTGTGTGAGCGTGAATTGGCGCGGGTAGTAACCGGAGCGTAAGCGGCCTAAGTCGTGATGACCGGTCTTGGGCCATTGCGACTTAGGTCTTTACGTGCAGGATACTGCGCCAATTCGCGCGTTATGATGAATTTTGACGCCTTTAATTGTTATTTTCGATCCTGTCACAAAGAAGAGAAGTGTATGAGACCAATCGGTAAAACAGCAAGCCCTTTTCTCGAAATAAATTGAATACTGGCTAAAAACATTTTCTATCATAAAGCAGACCAATGTATGACGATTGCAGTATTTATCACAAGCTTATTGTTATATAAAATAACGAGATAGTTCTACAATAGCGGTGATCAGGAATACAGGGAAAAATGACATTATTGGTTAATAGAGGTGATCAAAATGGGGCTCACGTTAGCCACGATTCCGCTGGCTGTGACGAATCTGTCACGCATGCAGTTTGCGGTAACCGCGATCACGCATTTTCTATTTGTAACAACGACCATTGGCATGTTGTTGACAACGATTATTTTTGAATTTATGTACGCGTATGGCCGTGGCGATACTGAAAAGTATGGCCGGCTGACCTTATTCTTCAGTCGGATTTTCTTCTTCAGTTTTGGGACAGGTGTTGTTACCGGGCTGATCATGGAGTTTCAATTTGGGATGAATTGGTCGGCGTTTACGCGGTTGATGGGCGATGTTGCCGGTGTACCACTGGCGATCGAAAGTATGATTTCCTTCTTCGTTGAGTCGACCATCATCGGTTTATGGCGCTTTACTTGGGGCAAGTTGCCAAAACGAGCACATGCTTGGTTAGGCGTTGGGATGTTGGGCGCATCGCTTTTTTCCATTGTCTGGATCATTGCAATCAATGCATTCATGCAAAATCCTTATGGTTTCCGTCTGGAAGGTGGCCGTGCACGGCTCACGAGTCTGATTACGTTATTACAGAACCCGCAATATCGGCCGGAATTTTTGCATGTTTTATTCGCGATCCTGATCACCGGCGGATTTTTGACAGCAGGGATTGCTGCCTGGCAGATTCTGCACAAGCGTGATACGTCAGCGTTCAAAATTGCCGTTCAAATTGGCTTACTCATTGCTTTGCCAGCAGCATTCTTACAGCCGGCACAAGGCGACGATCAAGGTGCCGCAACAGCAGCGTTGCAGCCGATGAAGTTTACCGCAATTGAAGGCCGGTATGAGACGGAAGGTAGTCCCACAACTGGGGCACCTTGGGCGATGGCTGCGCTGATCAATGAAGACACGCACACAACCAAGGCCGTGTCGATTCCGAACATGGGGACTTACTTCGGCAAGAACACGTTCACTGGCACCATGCCGGGCATGAACGCTGTTGCCAAAATGTATCACGCAAAGTTCGATAAGACGGTTGCCAAGTCGTACGATGGCCAGATGACTTATTATCCGCCAGTGACCCTGCTGTTCTGGACCATGCATTTGATGGTTTATGCGGGGTACTTCTTCACGATGTTCGCGTTGTTTGCGACGATCATGCTGCATCGGCGGCAATCGGCAATCGAAGATCATCCCAAAACGTTGCGGACACTCGGTTGGGTACTATGGCTGCCATATTTGACCTTCACATCTGGCTGGATTGTTGCGGAAGTTGGCCGATATCCATTTGTGGTTTATGGGCTACTCACGCAGTACGATGCGGTTTCACCGAGTGTGACCGTCACTGAGGCTGGTACGAGTCTGGCCTTGTTCTTAATGGCCGATATCTTCTTAGTGACCACGATGATTTACATTTCACATCGCACTGTTAAACGCGGTTTGCCGCAAATCACCGGTGATTATCCAGAAGATCGCACAATTCCGGATCCATTTGCAAAGGAGGCGTTCAGTCATGCCTAGCCTTTCAAATTTACAAGTGATCTTTCTAGGTATCATTTCGACTGAGCTGATGCTATTCTTCGTTTTGGACGGCGCTGATTTCGGAGCCGGCATGGCGACATTCTTTGTTGGCGATGATCTATCCAAGCGTCAACAAATTATGAAGGTTACTGGACCAGTTTGGGGCGGTAATGAGACTTGGGCGGTCACCGCCTTTGCAGTGATGTTTGCGGCTTATCCGGGGTGGTACTCAGCGTTAACATCCGGTTATTACCCACTCATCTTCCTTATGCTGTTCTTTCTGATCTTTCGCGGGGTCTCGTTTGATTATCGCAATCAATGGCACAGTCGCCACTACAATCGCTTCTGGGACTGGGCACTTTTCATTGGCAGTTTAATGCCACCATTCCTGTTAGGCATTATCTTTAGTTCCACAGTAAGCGGCGTGCCGATTCGCAATGGCTTCGTCTACGCCAGCATGGGTGACATTCTGACGCCATTCAGTATCCTCGGCGGCATTCTGGCCGTTCTCTTAAGCCTGAATGTTGGTTTGAATCGGGTCATCAAAAAAGTTACCGAACCGGTAGCAACAAGTTTGACCGTTGCGTTAAAACGAACCACTTGGATCCTCTATCCAGCGCTCGTCTTGTTTGCCATCTTATTGCCGTTTAACACGCAGTTCTTTACCAACCGGCCTGTCATTGTCACGTTACTGCTGATTTTACTGGTGGCCTTCCTCGGTGTTGAAACGTGGGCAATCAGCCAACAACGACGGCGTGTAGCCTTTTGGCTTAGTGTCGGCACCATGGCCAGCTTCATTTACACCATTTTTCTAGGGGTCTTTCCAACCCTGATTGTTGGCCGAACGGCGGGTACCTCCATTACGGCGTTAACAGCAACAAGCGGTCCGGTTTCTCTGTTATGGACAGCGTGGTTGTTCGGCTTCACGATTATCTTGATGGTGGGTTTGCAGGCAACAGCCTATCACCTAATCAATAAGTACTACCACGAGCCGGCATCGCCAATGATATGAGCGGCGGCGAAAAGAAGGTGCATATGATGAAAAAGATCTGGATCAATATCTTCTGGGGGCTGTTAGTCGTCAGCTTCTGGCTCTATCAGCTCTTCTGGCCATTATTCTGGAACCCGATCAGCAAGTTCTATGGCATGGTGGCGTTGTACAGCATTGCTGCCATTGCTTTCGGTTTTGCAGTTCGGGCTACACTTAAAGGCTATGGGCGCCAGAAGGCTTGAGTGTTATGAACAAAGAAAACCGCTGCGACTTCATGATCGCAACGGTTTTTTTGAATGCTGATTTGGCGTTGGTTATTGGCTGACTTGATCGCTGTCTGATGGTGTTAAAAAACTCAGGATGATCAAGCCGACAAAGGTGATTGAGATCCCAAGTGCTGGATAAAAATAGATGCCAATAGCAGTGATGACAACTGATAGTGGGAAAAAGATTGAGGATAGAAATTTAAAAGGAAACATCTGCGCAATTTTTTGACTAACAGCAGTATGCACGTGTTCAGGTGTTTTTCTAATGGCATCTGAAAGCCATAGATACGATAAACTCCAAAAAATGAAGACAAACAAATATAGATACTCCGGTCCAGTAGCTTGTGGAAACTTCCCGACCCAACCAGTTGCGACAGGCAGTAAGGACATGCTAAAAAGCCACAAGTTGTTAATCCAATAAACCTTTTTTGATATTCTGAGGGCTAAGGCAAACATGTAGTGATGGTTGTACCAAGCCACCCCGACAAAAAGAAAGCTGACAATATAAGCAAAAAAATAAGGTAATTGATGGATAATACCCGTCCATTTTGCGGTTTCCGGGGTTTTAAACTCAAGCACCATAATGGTAAGGATAATGGCTACGACTGCGTCTGTGAATGCTTCAACTCGACCTTTATTCATTTTTTCCTCTTTATCGTAAACTAAGAATGATTCGACAATAAGATCATTTGATCTGAGTTTACTACTGTTTGTTTCTGAGGACACTTTTTAAACCCCAAATATGGGTCTGAAGAAGCGGACAGATAAGCAAGCTCACTAAGCGTTTTTGAGTTTCTGGTGAAAAAAGTTTTATCTCTCTTAATATGAAAAAATTGCGACATCATTTGTTGGTGAGTGGCGCAGTAGCAAACGTTCATAAAGGTATATTTTTCATCGCGGTTTCCTACTGTTAATAATGTGTGATTTTCGACTTTTAGTCAAAGCCATAAAATTGAAAAAGCATGCGTTGGGAAACAACTGAAAAAGGTCGAAGCTACGTTAGCCAATCGACCTTTAAGTTGAGAAACGTGAATTATTTTATTTGTGTTTTTCGGAGACTTGAAGACTGACTAAAAGACTATTGGAGCATAATGAAAACAAAGGTATTAGAACAAATGCGTACCGTGATTTCATCAAAAAAATCGTTGCAAAACAAACAGTCATGATCAAGAGACTACCAACGTTTGAAAAAAGATACGGTTCATCACCCTTAATATGCTTAATAAAGTTAGCATTTCCATAGATAAGCAAGAATATAGGGATCATTAATAGTTCAGGACTGTGCAACATACCGCCGAGAAAAAAGAGAATATAACCACCATTCAGAGACAAGGCGATCTTACCAGTTTGATCTTCGGAAGTGTGTTGAGCCCATAGCAGCATGCCTAAAATAGAGAAACGCAAATACATTTTAAAAGTAATTTTATCAAGCAATAAATCACCCCGCTAAGAAAACGTTTTCTAAACGATAGGATACACAGAGGAAAACGACTTGTCAATGTGTTTCAAAATCAATTTATAACTATAAAAATATAATTAATATATAAATGAGGCGATGGTTATTGAATGTATTGCTTGTATAAACACACCTGAAATTTAAAAAGCGAATCAAAAGTGAAGCAATTGTTCAGTGTGAGACCGTCATTTCATCGGTGACTGCTTCTACGTTCATGTCTGCTGGCTCCCGCGATGGTTGCAAGCAGAAGCAGGACTGCAGCTACCAAAGCAAACCAAGTCCAACCGGCAATGGGAACATTAGCATCTGCCAAATAGCCAAAGCCATACATGATAACAAGGTGGCTGCCAGCAAGGACTAGTGCAGTGAACGTCATGCTAAGGCGCTGCCAGATTGTGACGGCGTTGGTGAACCAAGCCGTGACCATGACTAGTAGCTGTGCCAGCAGTAACAAAGCCATGAGAAGCTGTAAAATTGAATTGAGATAAGCCATCGTATCTGTCTCCTTTAAGCGTGCCATAAAGGACGGATCAGTTTCGCATTTTGGTGCCTATATCCTAATCATACCAACAAAAATTCAGGCTTGATAGTGTTATACTACGTCTCAAGTGCAGACAGGTAGCGGGGTTGGCATACTATGAGAGATTAGCAGCCATCAAAAATATCACGCAAAAAAAAGCCTGTCAGAGGATCAACTCACTGACAGACTATTTTTCTAAAGCAGACGTAGAGGAGAGCGTTTGTTGAAAAAACAATATCAACCACGTGTGATTATCCTAATTGTTGGGGAAGACTTTTAAGATGATGTTTATGCAGACGCACAACAATCATAATCAGCAGAATCAGTAGCATTATTGAAATAGCCCCACGTTCAATGCCAAAGACGCCGCCATTCAGCCATTGTGCATTCGATGTCGGTGTCGAGGTGATAAATAAGCGGATGGCCGGAAAGCCGGAGACGATTGTCCCGAAGATAATACCCTCCGAAAAGTGCCATGCTGCATTGATAGCGCCACACAGCCAGATATTACCAGAAATCAGCCGAATTTCGGACATCAAAATACTGAATAAGAATAGACTTAGTGCAGCATAGGCATCAAATCCTGCATTCACGACATGTAAAAAAACATACAAAATTGAGTTTGTTAAAAAAGCGAAGACAACACGTTTCTTTTTGAGCCAATACCCCATTAGATAGCCACGACATATTAATTCTTCAGCGATTGCCTGAATCGTATAGCCAATCAAAAAGAGAAAAAAGACGGGCAGATAAGACCATTGATAGTTGAAGATTAGCGTGTAGCCACCCAAAAGTGTGATGATGCCCCAGTTAATGAGAACAGCTGACAGGCCGATTAATGAGCCTAACACACAAGTTTTAAAAGCGACTTTAGTTGAAAATTTGATCATTTGCAACTGGCTTTTATGACGTTGCCACAGCAAATAGGCACCTAGAAATTGAGCTACGAAACCTATTAGTATGATGAAACGCGTATCCAACAGTGTTGCTGTATTCATGGATAGCAAACCAAGCAACATACCAACTGCAAGCGAAGGTAGAATTCCCCAGCCAATCGCTATCAGTGACACCGCTATGATTTCTTTAAGCAAAGTTCTGTTATCGACCAAATCCTCACCATAAAAAAGATCCCTGTATAAAGTCTAATCTTCATAGAGGATTCTTCCCTTTCATGAAAAATAAGTAATATTAGTGACGTGGAAAATTTCGATGATTGCCTTCGTTAAACCCAGCGACAATATCATCAATGTGGCCAAATGCTTCTTGAGCTAGACCAATTCCGATGTCAACCCAACCTTTTCGTTTGCTGCCACCAGTCACGGCAGCGCAATCTTGAAGTGAAAGCGTGGAAAACATAGTTAATGATGTCATGGGATACCTCCGATTTTTTCAGTATTTGGTAGCAACAGGGAAACACCAGATCAGCAATGACCAGGTCCGCCATATTTATGTGCCCGGCAGTAACCTGCATCACCTGCTGCGGCCCAAATGATACCTAGTTCTTTGCCGACGCCGCGCCAGAAGTCACTTGAGCCGTCCCCTCCAACTACGAGTTGAAGCTCTTGCATACTTAATTCGGTTAAAGATAATTGTTTTACCATTTTGTCCCTCCTAATATTTAGCCTTGCCTAACTTTTAAAACGCATTAATTCAAGGAGCTAGCTGCCCTAAAAACAAGTTACAATAGTGCACAGGAATTTTGGTGAGTTTTATATAAACGTTGGTTATTCACCGATAAACGTTAGGAAATTTGCTAAAAAACGTAAAAAGTGACGTTAAAAACTATTTTAACGACGTTTATTTTTAAGAGACCTTGTCTAATGACTATTAAGAGAGGTTGATCGGGAGTTGTCTTGATTTAGTTGGGCGAACAGTTTCTATCTTGACGATTGCGATACCTGTTATGTCGCGTGTGATTGCTAGCGGGTGTCTCGAACAAGCGAAATAGTTGCTGATAAACCTCCTTAAGTGCCAAAAAAAGAAGCCACAAGGAATGCGATCAAACATTCTTTGTGACTTCTTTTAGATAACTCGGTAATTTTAGGTTGGGATCGTAATGTGATCCCAAGACGTGATTAAGGGTAGGTAAAAATTACCGGTGGATATAAACGTAGCTGCTTGCACCAGAGATGGTTTGGGTGTTCGGGCCGGTTGGTGAGCTGAAGCCCATGCCGCCTTGGCTGATCGTGACACTGTCACCAGAAACAGATTGGACATAAGCAACGTGACCATATGAACCATCGGCTGTCCATTGACCGCCAACGGATTGACCAGCGGCGAAGACGATGATTGAGCCGGCTGCTGGCGTGTGGTTAACAGTGAAGCCAGCTGCTGCGGCTGAACCGCCCCATTGTGCGCCGTTGCCCCAGCCATTACCAGCCCATGGTGCAACTGATTTGACGTACCAGGTGCACTGACCCCAAGGATAGGTGTTACCTGAACCACTGAAGTCAGCGTGGCTGCCACTGCCTGAAGCTGTGTTGTTGGTGATAACAGAAGAACTGTTGTTTGAAGAACTTGATGTGTTGTTGGCGATGGTGCTGGTTGAAGTTGCGCTGCTTGAACTGCTGGTAGTAGAAGAACTTGCGGTTGAAGCGGCAACGGTCTTCAAAGCGGCTTGGGTTGCAGCAGCTGCTTCAGACTGTTCTTGGGCAAATTGGCTTTGCAAAGCAACCAACTCATCTTTATGATCAGCAATTTGCTTATTCAAAGCATCTTGTTTATCGTTAGCATCTTTTTGTAGGGAAACCAACTGTGATTTCTGGGTTTCCAATGAAGCCTTAGTTGAAACCAGCGTCTGACGGGCATTTTCCTGCTCCGTCTTCAAGCCAGCTAATTTATCCTTGGCAACTGTCACGGCATCAAGCGCATCTTTGCTGGCTTGGCTAAGTTTGCCAACCGTCATGGTGCGGGCAATTAAGTCAGACAAGTTCTGGGAATTCAGAACAAAGTCGATATAGACATTGCCGCTGACAGAGTTGCCAGCCTTTTTCTGCAAGGAGATCAACTGATCTTTCAAGTTGTTCTTGCGTGCTGTGACATTCTTTTGAGCGGCAACAATTTCACCGCTGAGTGATGAAATCTTGGCATCAGTTGCGCTGATCTTAGCCGTTGCATCGCTGATTTGACCATTCTTGGTATCGATCTGCTTGTTCAAATTGATAACTTCTGTGTTCGCATCTTCAATTTGCTTCAACAGTGCATTGGTTTCGCTTTTGTTGGAAGCGATACTGTCGCTTGTATCAGCGAAAACTGGTGTTACGGCGCTAGCAGAACCTGCTAAGGTAACTGCAGCAACCAACGTGATCATGACTTTATTGAATTTCATTTTTGACCTCACCCTTAATTTGATTAACTAAAGGCTACTTTACTGTGTCAATGTTACGTCAGCGTTACAGGACTGTTAGGAGTTGGTCTCAATCTTCATTTGCGCTTCAAAATTGCGATCATGAACGTTTTTAATCCCAATTTTTGATGAATTTTGTATGAAAAAAGCAGCGCCGTGACGACGCTGCCTGACAAAATTGTAAGTTATTCGTTTGATTTCAGGGCTTCGACCATGTCCACCCGTTGGAGTCGACGATGCGTGAGCCAGGTGACGACGCCGGTGAAGGCCAACATGAGTAACGTGGCCGTGAGGTAGCCGACAATGCTGATCGTGAGTGGGAAAACCACGGCCTCGGTTTCGGCTTGATACAAAATGTAGGCTGTCAGCAAATTGCCGAGCAGATAGCCGAACACGATGCCGATCACTGTCAACACAATGCTCTCGCGACTGATGTACATGGTGACCTCGCGATCGAAAAAGCCCAGCACCTTGATTGTGGATAGTTCCCGAATGCGTTCCGAAACGTTGATGTTATTCAGATTGTACAAGACCACGAATGACAAAACCGCACTGAGCAGAATAAAAATCAAAACAATAGGATCTAACATACCGCTCATATTGCTTAACGTTTTCTTTGCTGTCGTCGTGAAACTAATCCCGACAATCGCGTGATGATTGAGCAATTGCTTAGCGAGTCGATCATTTTGTTTGCTGCTTTGGGGCTGCAAGCGGACTAGCAAGGTGTTTGGTTTCGCACTATTACCAGCGAGCTGTTGATAAGCGGGGTTGGAGAGATAGCCAAAATGGCCAACGTAATTCTTAGCAATGCCTTTAATTGTGAATCGCTTGCTCTGACCATTAGTTGTGGCGACTTTAAGGGTATCGCCCGTTGTCACGTTCAGTGCCTTAGCCAGTTTGCTGGTGATCACGATACCGTGGCGCGGCAAGGTCAGTTTGCGATTTGACGCCGTTGAACGGAGACTGACATAAGGTTCAAGATCGTTGCCGTTGGCTGGGGCAAACAAATTAACATCGCTCAGGCTATGGCCTTTAGCACTGAGTTTAGCCACCGCGCCGCTAACCGTGCCCGCGCTGCGATAAGCTTTGCTTTTAGCCAGAATGTCGCGGGCCGCAGCTGGCTTTTTGCCATCAGCCAATCGCACAATGGCTTGATAATGGATGACATCACCATACTGTTGAACACCAGTAGCAGTGATTGAGTCTTTGATGCCAAACCCGGTGAGGATCAAGGCGGTGCCGCCAGCAATCCCAAGAATGGTCATCACCAGCCGTGATTTGTATCGGAAAAGATTACGATAGCTGACTTTTTGGTTAAAAGACAGACGCGACCAAAGCGGCGTGATCCGCTCCAGCAAAATGCGTTTGGCTGATTTCGGTGCTCGCGGCCGCATCAAGGCAGCCGGCTTTTCGGTTAGTTCATTGCGGACCACAATGGCGGCGGCCCCTAATGTTGCGATCAGCGCCAATAACAATGACAAGGCGATCAACGGCCATTGCAAGGAGACGACTTGTTGGAGCGGAATGTAATTTTTATACAAGCTCAAGACAATGCGCGGAATGCTCAAGTTGCCAGCAAAAACCCCGATGATCCCACCTAATAAACCAGCTAAGGCAGCATAGGCGAGGTAATTGCGCGCAATCGCCCATTTGCCGTAACCAAGCGCCTTGAATGTGCCGATTTGCGCGCGGGCTTCTTCGACCATGCGACTGACCGTGGTGAAAGTAATCAGCGCAGCGACAAGAAAGAAGAAAACTGGGAAAACATTGGCAATGGCGGCAATTCGATCAGCAGAACCGCCGTAATCGCCAAAGCCAGGCAGATCTTCCCGAGTTTGCCATGTGAGGCTGGTTGACAGTTGTTTGCGAGCTGTGACAGTGGCCTGTTGCTGAAAGGTTGATAGTTGCGGCTTGATAGCTTGATCGGCAGCTGCGGCTGCCGGCGTGCCTGACGCCGCTAATTGTGCTTGAGCTTTGGCCGTAGCGGTTTTGACAATGTTGGCATATACTGCTGCTCGCAGATCCTTTTCGCCTTGCGCCTTCACGCGCTGTTTCACCAATTTCATTTTTGTGGCAACGGCGTCCTTGTAACGGTTGCTGAAGGTATCGCGTGTTTGCAAAGCTGGGAAGCGAATGTTGAGCTGCGAGGCGACCGGCATCTTCATCTGACTTGCTGGGATGTAGGCAAAATAACGCACGGTGCCATCACCGATATTCGCTGACCCACGACTAGTGTCTTCGATGTAGGCTGGCGAATCAGCAAAACCGCTAATTTTAAAAGTACGTCGAGCAAGCTTGCTGCCGCCGGTGAAGGTGTAAGTTTGACCAAGTTGATAGCCGCTTTTTTTAGCTGCCGTGTCGAGGACAATCTGATTGGCTTGCGTTGGCAGCTGTCCGCTGGTGAGATGCAGTCGATTGATGGTTGTCCCTTTTTGATAGCCGTAAAGGGCAACAACATCGCTGGCGCGGCCGCCGATGACATACTTAAACTTGACGGCTTCTGCCTGCACGCCGCTAACTGATTCAGCGGCTTTAACTTGAGCCTTACTGACACCAGTCGTTGCCAGCAACTGACTATCAGCCAGATGATCGGCTTTCACCGTGGTGTTTAGAGAATCCTTAAGTGCCGGGCCCGTGGCCTTGACGCCGACGAACAGCAGGACACCTAGCATGATAATAATGACAATGGCGATAAACCGGCCCAAAGAGTCGCGAATGTTACGCCAAAGATTTTTAGTTAGTGGTTTCATGACGTTACTCACCTACCACTCAATGTCTGCGACAGGCGTTGGCTGCGGTTCATCATGAATACTGCGAACCTGCGCATCATTAATTTCGATGATCCGGTCAGCCATTTTGGCAATCGCTGCATTATGGGTAATGATCATGACGGTTTTATGATCTTTACGACTGGCATCCTGTAACAACTGCAAGACTTGTTTGCCGGTTCGATAATCCAAGGCACCAGTTGGTTCATCACAAAGCAGCAGCTTCGGGTTTTTCGCCAACGCCCGAGCAATGGCCACCCGTTGTTGCTCACCGCCAGACAGCTGTGACGGAAAATTATCTAGTCGCGCACCTAGGCCGACTTGCTTTAAAACGGTTGTCGGATCCAAGGCATCTTTGACAATTGAGCCAGCCAGTTCAACATTTTCCCTTGTTGTCAGGTTCGGAATCAGATTGTAAAACTGGAACACGAAGCCAACATTATGCCGGCGAAAAGCGGTCAGTTGACGATCAGAAAAAGTCGCAATATCGGTGCCGTCAATCCATACCTCGCCTTCAGTGGGGGAGTCCATGCCACCGAGGATATTGAGCAAGGTTGATTTACCGGCACCGCTGGGACCAAGAATCACGGTTAATTTGCCTTGATCAGCCGTAAAATTAATGTCGTTATTTGCTGTAATGATGGTTTCGCCCATTTTGTAACGTTTTGATTCATGTTTGACTTCGATATATGCCATGATTGCCTCCTAGCGTGGATGGTGAGCAATGTGTGAGGTGCTTAAACGCGTTCGCCAGACCAGAAACCTGCGTGTAAGGACCCTGAACGTAATGGCCAAAGCCCGGCCATCACGTTCAGGCCCACTTACACTCCGGTTTCTAACCGGTCTGGCTCACGCTCTTCAACACATTGTCCATTTCATAACATTATGTTAGATTTAAACCGGCCGTTCAAGGACAGAAATGGTCGTTTTGTTTTTAAATGGACAACTTGTTCAAATGATGTTCGGAGGATGACGATGTCGGGGACGAAGGATAATCGGCGGGTTCAGTATACGATGGACCGATTTAAAGACGCTTTGTTGCATATTTTGGCGACGAAACCGTTGGACGAGGTCACGGTGACTGAGCTTTGTCGACAGGCAGATTTGAATCGCGGGACGTTTTACTTACATTTTCAATCTCCACGCGATTTGTTCGAACGCATTGAAATGGATTTGGTCGAGGCAATTCGGCCTTATCTAACGGTTAAAATAAACGATATGGCCACATGGTTGGTGCCGATTTTAAATGTCATTGCCAATCAGCCGCAAGCAGCAGCGATTATTTTGAATAATCCTGATAGCGTGGTGTTGAAGAAGATAACGGATCCAATTCGACAAAAAACAGAAACCAGCTATCAATCGTGGTATGGTGAGACCGACAAAAGTGTTCTCACTTACTACTACGCGTTCTTCATTGACGGGGCAATTGGCGTGCTGACAAAATGGTTGAAAAATGGCACGGTTGAGCGTTCTGAAAAGATTGCGGCGGTGATCGAAAATGTCGTGACTAAAGGCGCACCGCATTAAATTATAGCAAGTGAAATTAGACAAATAATATAGGGGAATTAGCATGCAGAATGTAAAATTAATTGCGAGTGACATGGACCAGACTTTACTGACAAGTGCAGGGACCTTGCCGCCGCATTTTGATCGTTATCTTCATCGCCTTGGCGAGGCTGGCATTGAGTTTGCCGTGGCTAGTGGACGGCCGCTTTATACGCTACAAGAAACTTTCCCACACTTTAGTGACCAAATTTCGATGGTCTGCGATAACGGCGGCCTCGTTTATTCGCACGGCCAATTAATTGGTAAAAGCCTGATCCCTGAGGAAAAATATCGTGAGATCGTGCAATTTATCATGACGAAAACAGACGGTGTTCCTGTCCTGTGTGCCTTGGATGCCGCGTATATTAATGCTACTGATGCCCAATATTCACCAGCTCTTTTGCCGTTTTATCACCAATTGAAAAAGGTGCCGGATTTGTTAACGCAGTCGCTGGCAGTTGATAAGGTGACGATTTATTTTCCAAATAAAGACAGCCGCAAAAATTCCGAACGTTATTTCCGCCCAGTATTTGGCAAGGATTATACCGTTCAAGTCAGCGGTGAGACTTGGCTAGATATTCAGAACCTCGGTGTGAACAAGGGCCGCGGTATGCGGATTTTGAGTCGTCATTTTGATATTCCTACGACACAAATGATGGCGTTTGGCGATTATGATAATGATATTCCAATGCTCGAAACGGTTGGCTACAGTTACATCATGGCCAATGCAACGCAAGGCATGGCGCAACATGCCAAATATCGCACGCGGAGTAACGATGAATTCGGCGTCTTGCATGTGATGGATCAAGTGTTACAAGCGCAAGAGGGCTAGGCTAATGGCAGTTATCTCAATACGTGTGGCAATTGGTGTATACGGCTTTTTGATGTTATTAACGGCGTGGCAAGCATGGCAGACAAAACAAGGGGATGTTCGCTTAGACCAACTGACGGCTTTAGCTGCGGCCTTAGTGATGACTGCGGCAGTTATCCCCGATAAGTTCAGTGCGCTCACCGTTTTATTGATTGGGTTATTGGCTTTGTCCGCGGTGACATGGTTCAATGGCGTTGCGGTATACGGTAAACCGCATGTGAATCATCACATCATCAGATTACTGGTCCATCTTGTTTTGTTTGGGTTAGCGGTGTGGCTGTTCTGAGTAGCGAAATCAGATAAAAGGTTGGTTGTTGAATCAAGTTTTTTGGTAGCTAGTTGCTGATAGATCATACATAATGGGCAGAAGAACCTTAGACAACTTCTAAAAATTTTGGTTCAACAGCCTCATTGTTTTTTATGATTGTCGGTTGTTATTTGTCTTTTTAAAAGAACTGAATCATACAATGCCTTCAGATGTTAGAAATCTAATGAAAAGTGAGTGAAAAATGTGACTTTGGCAGCGAATTGGATTGTTGTGATCTTTTCATTACTTTTTGTAAGTCTCGGTTTGTCAGCTTATACGTATTACTTAAGATATAGGTTTAAATACGATCCTATGAGTTTAAGGCGGGCTTTTAAGAGTGATGCTACCAGCCCTTATCGATTTGGAGAAAGCAGCAATCCTCAAATAAGTGTGTTGGCACATTGGGCAAAGATCGTTCTAGTTGGTTACGCTTTAAGTGCCGTTGCTACGTTAGGCTTCCTTATGATCATTCTTACAGAAACTATTTCCACCGGTACGATAGACAATTCATTGTTGGCTATTGGCGTCTTCTCCTTTACTATTGTTTTGGGCATTGTATCCTATGTAATCAACCAAAAAAAGTTGATGCTCCAGATGAAGGAGTACCAACTTTTAAAAAAGACAGAAGAGATTTCTAAAACAATAAGGGAATTTTTTGAAGGGCAAACACCTTCAATTGGCTTGAGAATACTAAATCTAGGTATCATTAATTTAGTTTTCTTTGAATCAGATTTTAAGCCTTGTTTTAGGATGCTTTTGAACGATCCGTTAGAGTATAATCTAACGGATCAATTTTTGAAGGTTTATCAGTTAGTAATCATTGAGCCACAAGCTGTAGCCATGTTGTCAATATCGCAGTCCCAATCATTAACAGTATCTTGCTGAGAATCCAGCGTTTCTCTCCTGCAGTATTCTCCACTAGAGAAATATTAGACAAAGGAGAAGCCAACAATTTTTTGTGCCGAAATTCTAGCATCATCTGCACAATGGTTAAAATAACAAACAAGACAATTGATGTCCACAAAATCATTACACGGACACTGTCGTCCAAAGAAATTATCAGAAAATCGTTTATTGAATAGACTATCCAGCTGCCTAAGAAAAACACCAATGATAAAATCTTTGTTGTGCTTTCCAATTTGACCAATTGGTTTACCTTCTTAAATAAAGTTGGATTTTCACCCAGATATTTAGCTACTTCTATATAGGCTTCACTACGCTTTTGATGCGCAGCTTGTCGCCGTACCAGTGTTGTTAAAAAAAGAGAACTTAATAACACTGTGAATCCAAGCACACCAAGCATTAATTGTAACAACTCCAATTAATCACCTCCTTAAAAGCTAAGCAGCAATGAATGTCGCTGGTAATAGTTTAGCAGCCGTTCCAACAAGCGTAGCCGCTACTTCTGGAGCCATAATAATTGTTGCTATTAATACAACAGCTCCTGCCGCCCAAGGAATCCACTCCAGGTTTGGTTCATGTTCAGAAACGGGAACATAAATTGGTTTATAATCCTCAGCTGGGATCCCCAATCCATTTGGTTTAGTGTATATCTCAATACTCAATGAGGTTGTAACATTTTCCTGTTGGCCGTTAGTAACAACTGTTGTTGTAGACTCACAGACCACTTTAAACCCCAACATTCCATTTTTAGTTGACATTCCAACCTTTAGATTTCCATTGCCAATCATTGGCCCCAGTGTACCAAGCAAAGCCGTAAAGTCAAAATTCCTTGCAGCTTCGTGCGCCTCTTTGAATTTATCGATCTCAGATTGTACTTGAGTGCCTAATTTGCCATTAGAAATTGTAAAACCTAGTGGAGCCCCACTGTCGTTGCTCGCAAAAGTACTTGATAGTTTAATATAAAACTCTGCCAAAATAGTTGACACATGAATTTCAGGGCCATCAACCTCTAAGGTCGGAATATCTGGTTGTAATGGTTTTAACTGATAGGCATTATTAATTAAGGTGCGGGCAAATTCAAGGCGTACTGCGTTAGGATCTACTTTAAAAGTTCCACTTCCTTGGTCTTTCCCTGAAGAAGCTACTTGGTCAATATCAACACCTGCAGCTGAGTATTCCACAAACTGATCAAAGGCCCAATTTTTGGGCATTTTAAAACCTAGGTTTCCGCTCCAGCCATATGACATATCAGCGACGTAGGAATAAAGAATATTGGTTCCAGATGCAGCGGTTACCCGATTACATACATTCCGTGTTCCATATATTCCAATTTTGAAAATACTATTGTTCATAGCTTGGCTAATACCACGGAAATAAGGAATAATTGTGCCATCTATATCGCCACTTTGAACATCCACATCAACTGCAAAGTAAATCGTAGTTGCAGCCGGAAACCCTAACTTAGCAGCAGTACTACTTGCAACAAATCCGTCATGAATTCCCTGCTGTAGACTAAAGTAATCAAGCTCATAGCCACCATCTTCATATATTGGCACAACTTTTAGTCCAGCCTCAGTAAGATTTGCAAGTTCCGTGGAAGTCAAGTATTTATCACGTTCGGCAGCCCCTGCACCAACGCTGCCAGTTAGATAACGAGCAACTATTGAAAAATCGAATTGCTTTAGTTGTTTTGCCTGTGCAGCACTTAATTGAGTTGCTGTATCAAAAGTATTTGAATCACGATTAGTATTGCCGTTGCTAGTCAACAATCCTTTGATGCCGGTTAGGTCAGCTGTGCTATTAAATGGCGGTAAATTCATAAACTTTCGAAAAGCTACCACTGCCGTTGCTACGTCTGAACTAAAATAGCCATCAAATGCCCCTGTATAAAAGCCGTTCACATACAAGCCGTATTGGATGACCTGGACAACGTCGCTATTGGCTCCCTGATTAACAGTAGGTGTAGCGGCAATTGTCCCTGGACCATATTACCATTTGCTTGCGCAGAACTCATACCGATTGCTCGTTGTAAGGCATAAATCAACGCTGTATTAGTTGCTCGTTGATAAACGCCATCACACGGCATCAATTCTTGTAATTCCCCAGAGAATTTACGGTTGAGCGCTTGCTGCATGGTTCGAACCTTAGCATCGCCGCTTGAAACTAAGACGAAAGCTGCCATGTCAAACAAAGCCGCCATAAATGCCACTGTCACAGAGCCATCAGCCGCAATGCCAGCATCTTGCTGAAGTTCTTTAACAGCATTAAGGGTATTATTCGTGAACTCATTATTAAAGTCTACTGGACTAATTCCTTTGCACCAGAAAGCCCCTTGAATGAGTTGAGCAATGTTCCCCTTATATCCTGGTTTCAGACTACCTACAACAGGTGCTAAAGCATTTTTTGGTCGTATCGCCAAAGCCTTCACCAATAGCACTAATACCGATTTCGTGCTGTAATCCCATTCTCAGGCTATAAATTGTTGGCCAACCTGTTTGTCCGTTTTCTGGAGCTGCGACAAAGCCAGGAACACTACCATACGTTTTGTTGAGCCATTTTTGAACGGCTCGTACTGCTTCATCTGCCATTTTAAAGTCTCCTTTATTATCAATGTGTGCAACACGTCTGTTGCAGTATAACGAACATGTGTTCGGTATCATTCTACATCCATTGCATTCTTTTTTGCAAGGAAATGTTTTTGTTTTTGGGAGGAAGACCGTCTGCTCTTGACGCTCGATATTATCTCGGAAAGGCTTTGTAAAAAATTGCTGTGAATTGCTAAAAGTATTGAAATAGAGTGGGTCATCAAAAAGGCTCGGCAGATATACAAGCATCTACCGAGCCTTTCACTTTATGGGTTCTATACCAATTTGCCAGGGAATCGGCTGTTTCGAAGGGACAAAAATAAATAATCCCATTTTTTGACCTATTCCTAAAGATAAGCCTGCGCAAATAACTTAGCTGCTAACAAAAAGGCTAAGGCTGCGATGATGAATCGCAACAGTTGGACCGGCAGGCGGCGGGCGATGATGGGGCCGATATAGCCACCGATGAACAGACCGATACCAAGCGGGATGACCATGAGCCATTCAATTTTGGTGGTGAAGGCGTAGATGACGGTGGCGATGGCATTGGCGGCGAATCCGGTCAAATTCTTCATGGAATTGGAGACGATGAAAGGTTGATCAACGGTCAAGGTTAAGGTTGCCAGCATGACCACACCCGCAGCGGCGCCGAAATAGCCAGCATAGGCGCCAGTAACAAAAATGACGATGGTTTGAGCGGCTTCTTGTCCAAATGTTAAGGTGCGTGCCGGTTCTCCGGGACGATGTTCTTGAGTTGGCAGTCGGCCGCTGAAGAGTAGTAACAGGCCCGCGGCAATGATGAAGAAAGGCACAACTTTTTCAAATGTGGCTGCCGGGGCGATCAGCAACAAGGCACTGCCAAAAATACTACCAAGTGATACCAGTAAGATCAGCCGCCAGAGAAATTTACCGCGGCCACGGAGTTCTGGCAGTGAGGATACAGCCGAGCCAACCCCAGTAAAAACGAGTGCTGCGGTATTTGTGACGTTAGCAATGACCGGCGGCACGCCAATTGCAAGCAAGGCTGGGTACGAAACCAGTGAAGCCAAGCCAGCTAAAGTAGACGTTAGTCCAGCACCGATCCCGGCAATCAGTAGAAAGGCAAAGATCGAAAAATTCATATTGCTCCTCCAAGAATTTGAATGGACGTCATCTAGCGCATTTAGAAATGCCGTGTGTCAGGTCGGACTGTGACCATGGGGCACTCACAGTTTTTTTACGCTGTCGAACGTTGATAGGTCAATCATACGCTAAAGCACCGTCATTTGGGGTTATGATAAAAAGCGAAGAAGGGACAGATGCACATGTTTGAAAATAGTAAGAGCCGACTTGATGCCATTTCTGACGGCGTTTTTGCGGTTGTGCTGACATTAATGGTGTTGGACATTAAGGTGCCTAAAACACTGACCATAGCAGATCTTTATGCGACTGGTTTCTCTGTCGTCATTTACTTTATCAGTTTTGCGGTGGTCGGCCAATACTGGACATTTCACCAAGAACTACTACATACCGTTACGCAACCGAGCACTAATTTCTTAGTATTAAATTTTTTCTATCTTGTGTTCATCTGTTTAGTGCCATTTGCGACCAGTTTCATCGGTGACCATCCAGGCAGTCGGATCAGTGCAACATTATTTGCCATCATTATTTTTATGGTCGATTTGTTTCAATTTATTTTGTTCCGATCCGTCATTGGCGAACGACCAAAAAAGGAAAACCTAAATGCCCATGATTGGGAGGAATATCGCGCGGTATCACTCATGGTGCTCGTCGCCATTGTTTACATTCTGGTGGGCTTGCTGCTGCCGAAGTGGATTCTTGTTGTGATTGCCCTCGGTTTAGGCGCACGAACCCTGAATAATACAATTGGACGCCGGCTTCAGCGCCAAAGCAAAGCTAAGTAAAGGCGAATAATTTTTCGCATAATGGGAAACGTTCTTTTCTTTCCCATGAATGACCTAGTGAGCTTTAAAGACCCCAGTGCCATGCCGGAGATTGCGGAGTTTGGCACGGCTGAGTTAGATTGTTCAATTTTTCCGAATGTACCGATTAAGCAGCAATCCCAATGCGATCCACAAGATGGCCGCGATGATAATCGTGATAATCCAGCCGAGTGGTTCGTGGGCGAAAGGCAGGGGCACGTTCATGCCAAAAAAGCCGGAAACGATGGTCGGCACGGTGAGCAAAATCGACCATACTGTCATGAACCGCATGATGTCATTCAAGTTATTATTCAAAACGGTGTTGTAGCTATCCGTTAAGTGATCCAAGGTGTGGGAAGACAAGTTCATCATTTCCGCAATCTGATCGGCTTCAATGATGACATCCTCCAGTTGTTCCCCTTGTGTGCCAGTGATGCCAGGCACACGGGTTGACGCGTGGATCTGTTTCAAAACAGCGGCATTTTGGATCGTTGCTCGAACCAAAAAATCAGCACTCAAGGCAAGTTCGGCGATTTTCAACAAGTCTTTTTTGGTCGTGTGTTCACGTAAGCGTGTGGCAATTTGACGACGAGTGGCGTCTTGCTGCTTCACCAGTGTGACAAAATTATCGGTGATAGCAAGCAGGCATTGCCACAAAAGGCTGTACACCGATTCGCTGCCAAATCGCGCAACCGTTTTGGCGATGGCGGCATTGGTATTGTTCACATCATGGCTGCCAACTGTGATGAGGCGGTCATCGGTGACGAGAAACGCCATGGGTTCAGAAAGGTAGCCATCGGTATCAGGTTTATCGCTAGGCACATTATAAATCAGCAGAAAAGTGTCACTCTCTGCATCGTATTCCATATGCGGTTGCTCGTAATCGTCACGGGCGTATCCCAGCATTTCATCGGTGATACCAAAATCAATTTGTAATTGTGTCAGTCCTGACGCATCGTCGCGCGTGACCGGACGCCAGGTTTCAGTAGGGGTTGGCATTAGCAAAAGTCCTTTTCAAAACAGAAGTGAGCGGTAAGTAGCAGGTGGCTAGTTCGGCGATAAGGCCTTGATAGCGGCGGTGATCGCGTGATTGACGGTATTGGCGTCCAAAGGTTGGTCAAAATACAAGAAGCCTAAAATCAAGCCACCGGTCATCGACCACATTGTTCGCAGAATATCTTCAAGCGGCCAATCAACAATCAAACCGCGCTTTACCATCGCGTTCAGGTCATGTGTCATGGATTCCCAATATTGGGTGGTGAAACCATCAACGACCTGAGCCCGCACCTGCGTATCATTCAGTAATTCCGACAGTACAATTTTGATGATCTGGGCATTATCTTTTAAAAAAGTCACGCGATCCTTTATTAACACCGTCAAGAAAGTTTCCAATGAGACATAGTCCTGATGGAGGCGAGACTTAATGAAATCGTCCAACTCATCAGGGAACATTTGACTCAGCACCGGTGCGATGATGGCATTGAGCAAGCCGCGTTTATTGGTAAAGCGGCTGTAAATATTCCCCTCGGCCACCCCAGCTCGCAAAGCAATTTCTTTGGTACTGGCCGCGGCGTATCCTTTTTCAGCAAAAACCTCAATGGCCGCAATGATGATGAGTTTCTGCTTAGCGGTGAAATTGGTAAAAAGTTGCGTCTGATGCAAGATGTTGTCTGCTGAGTTGGCCATACGTCAGGATCCCTTCTCATGGGTTTGAGTGAAAACTTAAAGTCAACAAGTTGGTCCCATTATAGCACGCAGCCTGTTGCCTCAATAGCGATTTTGGCGAATAAGTTAAGCAAGCCTAACCTTTTTCTTGACCTGTATCCAAAAGGGTGTATATTTATGTCGGACGATGTTGAGTAAATACTCAAATTAGACCCAAATTTCAAGCCAATGGAAAGAGGGCTTCACACAATGGCATCAGAAGATAAAAAATCAAAACGCGAACACATTATTCACTTCGAAGATACGCCAAGCAAAAGTCTTGATGAAGTGAATGGCAGTGTTGAAGTACCGCACAATGCGGGCTTTTGGAAAACTTTAGCAGCTTACACTGGCCCAGGCATCCTAGTTGCCGTTGGGTATATGGATCCTGGTAACTGGATCACCAGTATTGCCGGTGGCGCTTCATTTAAATATTCCTTGCTATCTGTCATTCTTATTTCCAGTCTGATTGCGATGCTGCTGCAAGCCATGGCGGCTCGTCTTGGCATTGTGACCGGCAGAGATTTAGCGCAGATGACACGTGATCACACCAGCAAAGCGATGGGCGGTTTTCTTTGGGTCATTACAGAACTTGCGATTATGGCGACTGATATCGCCGAAATCATTGGCTCTGCCATTGCCTTGAAGTTACTGTTCAACATGCCGCTGATTGTCGGCATCATTATCACGACCGCTGATGTGCTGATCCTCTTACTGCTCATGCGCCTCGGTTTCCGTAAGATTGAGGCGGTTGTTGCGACCTTAGTGCTGGTTATCTTATTGGTTTTCGCTTATGAAGTGATTCTCGCGCAACCAAATGTCCCGGAACTGCTGAAAGGCTATCTGCCACACGCGGATATCGTGACCAACAAATCAATGCTCTATCTCTCTTTGGGGATTGTTGGTGCCACGGTGATGCCGCATGACCTGTTCCTCGGCTCCTCGATTTCGCAAACACGAAAAATTGATCGCACGAAGCACGAAGAAGTCAAAAAGGCGATTAAGTTCTCCACCATTGATTCCAACCTGCAACTGACCATGGCCTTCATTGTGAATTCACTGCTGCTGATTCTGGGCGCAGCGCTGTTCTTCGGCACCAGTAGCTCAGTTGGCCGCTTCGTTGATCTTTTCAACGCACTAAGCAATTCCCAGATCGTCGGTGCGATCGCCAGCCCGATGCTTTCCATGTTGTTCGCGGTTGCGCTGCTCGCATCCGGCCAAAGCTCCACGATTACAGGAACACTTGCCGGTCAGATTATCATGGAAGGCTTCATTCATTTGAAAATGCCGCTCTGGGCCCAACGACTTTTGACTCGGCTCATGTCCGTGACCCCAGTGCTCATCTTCGCGATTTACTACCATGGCAACGAAGCCAAAATCGAAAACCTGTTGACCTTCTCGCAGGTCTTCCTCAGTATCGCATTACCATTCGCCGTCATCCCGCTAGTGCTCTACACTAGTGATAAAAAAATCATGGGTGAGTTCGCCAACCGTGCTTGGGTGAAGTGGACAGCATGGTTCATCAGTGGGGTCCTGATCATTTTGAACCTTTACCTGATTGCGCAGACGTTAGGGTTTGTTAAATAAGTCATTGTAGCAAGCAAAAGCCGCTCGATTCGCTGATCGAGCGGCTTTTAGTGTCGATTTATTTAAAAAGGGGACAGTTGACTCATCAAATTTCGGCGTAAGGGCAGCGAGTGTTATTGGCGCTGATGTCCTAGTATATAGTAGCTGAACCAGAGCCATAGTCATTGTGATAACAGCAAGTATTGCCGTCACGAAGGAGAGTGGACCTGCGTTCAATTGACATCAGTTATACCAAGTCATGGTGGCAAAGCTCAAACCAAATGTCTGAACAGCGTAACGATTCGGCCGGGCACTCGTCATTTTGAGTTCTTCGTGGGAAACCGGTGAAGGCTTAACGTAATAGACAGTGCCATCATTGTCATGACTATACGCAGGAGCATAAGCATTTTCGGATGACCGCTCGATCCTTGCGCAAAAGGCACTTTGAAAGTGTCCATGCATCAAAAGCTGCGTTCTGACTGCCAGTGTTGGCGTTAGGTGACCAAGCACAAAAAGGCCAATGATGGTGCCGATGATCAGTTTAAGTACTTGGTTCGACGAAGGTTTAGTATAGGAAGAAACGCTCATTTCTTGAACCGAAAAGAGAGCTTTATGAGCTTAAATCTTCCTCATAAGGCCCTTAAGCTAAGTCGCTATTTGATCTTAGCTCTCAATTGACTTTTGACATGCCATTAATTTATCAAGTGTCTCTGTATACTTTTTTCTGTCTGCTGCATTGAGGCCATTGAAAACGGTGATGGGGACAGAAGTATTGTACTTTTGAATTAGGTTAGAAATATCTTTGACTAACTCTGCCAGAACATTACTAGACTTAGTGTTTTCGTAATATCCACGTTTTGGAGAAACCAAACGACCGGTTGTCCGAAGTCGCCGTAATACGCCAGCGATTTGTCCGTCAGAAAATTCTTCTTTAAAAGCAGTGTAAATTTCTTCCGCTTTAACAATACGGTGCTTTTCTCCAACAAATTTTGTGATCTGAGACGCTAAATTATTTGATTCCATTTTGATTTTCCCCCTTGCGACTAAAAAGCCAGAAGTATAATTCATGCTACGAACCAATTTTATCCCCATATGTTCAACATGTCAAACGTTTAAACAAGCAACAATATCGACTAAATCATAAAATGCCAAACATTCCAAAAAATGACCATCTAACTTACCACGTTCGCCTCTCCCTTTTACTTTTCAGCATCATTAGTACGAACCAGTGCTATCATAAAGTCATCTGAAAGGAAGCGTGGCTATGGATCAGTTTGTGAATCACTTGAGTTGTACAGCGTTGCTTGTTGGTAAAAAGGCGTCGGTTGATGGATCGACGATGATTGCACGAAATGAGGATGCTAGCGGTGGGATTAATCCGAAGCGTTTCATTGTTGTGCAGCCGGCTGATCAGCCGCAACGGTACGTATCGACATTCAATGGGTTTCAGTTGGATTTACCGCAAACACCGTTGCAGTATACTTGCACGCCGGTTGCTGATCAAAGTCATGGGACTTGGGGTGAAGCTGGTATCAACAGCGAGAATGTGGCGATGAGTGCAACTGAAACTGAGTTCACAAACACCACAATGCTGGGATTGGACCCGCTTGAGCCGGACGGTATTGGTGAAGAGGCCATGTTGACGGTGGTATTGCCTTATATTCACAACGCTCGCGAAGGTGTCGAACGCCTGGGCGAGTTGGTCACCAAGTATGGTACCTGCGAAAGTAATGGGATCGCCTTTTCTGATGCTAACGAAATCTGGTATTTTGAAACAGTTGGCGGTCATCACTGGGCGGCGGAACGGATTCCTGATGATCGTTATGTGCTGGCTCCGAATCAAACTGGTATTCAGGAAATTGATTTCCAGGCACCGGAACATTATAAGTACAGCGCCGACCTTGAAGACTTTGCAGCTAAGTATCATTTGAATAAGGCAAAGGAAGGGTTCAATTTTCGAGACATTTTCGGTGAAGATACGCAGGCCGATCATTATTACAATACGCCGCGGGTTTGGTATGCCCAGAAAATGCTGAATCCTGAAATTGATCAAGATCCTGAAAGCCGGACGATGCCGTTTAGTCGTGTCCCGAGTCACTTGATTTCAGTCGAAGATGTAGCGATGGTATTGAGCAGTCATTACCAAGCCACCGACTTTGATCCTTACGGGCAGACCGGCACGCCTGAGACGCGGCGGCGCTATCGTCCGATTGGCATGAATCGCAATCAAGAAATGCATATTCTACAAATTCGGCCAAATATGCCAAAGAGTCACGCTGCCATTCACTGGCTTGCGGAAGGCGTTAATATTTTCAACAGCCCGGTGCCATTTTTCGCCAATTGCACAACGACACCGGAGAATTTCCAGTACACGCCGATTGATAAAAGTTCAACCGATAGCTTCTATTGGCTCAACAAGCTAATCGCTATGGTGGCTGATCCGTTGTTTGCGGAACATGACTGGGATGCCGAGTTCGCCGTATCTGAAAGTCGCAAGTTTGGTTTCGCTGCCGGCCGTGCCGCTGTGGCCAAAGGGGATGCGGCTTTTGCCGATGTCAAACCAGAAGATCTGCCAGCGTGGCATGATGCGTTGAACGCCGAAACGGCAGCGACGATCACGAATGACCTACAATACCTCTTACACCAGCTGGTTTGCATCCGCGCGGAGAAAATGACACCAAGCTTTGAAAAAGGCGGGGAGCTTTAATCGGACTGCGAACTTAGCGCAGGTGCGACCGGTAAAAGAAGCAGTATGTCAAAAAAATAAACGCTCAGTCCTACTGACGGATTTTCATCAGCGGAGCTGGGCGTTTATAATAGGCAATATGCTTTTGACAAGTATATTGACAGAAAGAAGGTCATCGCATTAAAAATACGAAAACGGAACGCTGGATCGGTTTGATGGTTGGCTTAGTTCTGAACGCTGCCGGAAATGGCCTTTGTATTGTTGGGGCTATGGGCAGTGGCTTATGGACGGCGGCCGCCATTAACTTGAATGACTGGCAAGGGTGGAATATTGGCGCGGTACTGTTTACCTTTGGGGTGCTGAATGCGCTATCGAATCTGTTGTTAATTCGGCGCTGGGATTGGCCGCGGTTGATCGGCGAAGTGATTTATACACTGTTCTTCAGCTATTTTGTCAATGTCTTTACTTGGCTATTCACATGGCTCGGACTTGGCAACTGGCCAATGGTGGCACGCATTTTCGTCTCCTGCTTCGGGGTCTTCTGTTTTTGTGTGGCGATTTCGCTCTATCAACGCGCCAACATCATCATGCATCCAAACGATGACACCACCAATATCCTGCGATTTCTCTATTTTAAAGGCAACGCCACTGCTTCTCAGATTACCGATTTTATCCCCCCAATCATCGTGATCGTGATTGCGTGGATCGCGACAGGTAAGCTCTTAGGCATCAACATCGCGACATTGTTCTCATTTCTTGGCAACGGCATCATCATTGCATGGGCAGACGAGCATGTTTGGCCGCGGTTGGTACATAACTTTAAGGTGAAGCCTAGCGAAGCGAAAAGATGATACCAACTGAAAGTTATGACACCAAAGAAGCGAGCAGCAAGCGAACAAGTTAGTCTAAATAACTGTTGTGAGTTAACATATTTCCCAGATTGGTGCCAAATGGTTTAATTTTAATCAAAACAGGTTCCAAGTCGTCGTAAAATTTTGACGCGATGGGCGTTAAGCCGTTTTTCATCGCCTCTTGTTGCAGACTCACAATGACTTGGTTGACCACAGCAACATCATATCGTTTCTTTTCTAAATCAGCTTTGGCCATCAGTCCAATTTTTCGTTCACGATCTGAAATATCAGGATTCAGAATGAAGTCATATAAGTTACTCAATATGGTTTGATCGTCAATCTCTGCTTTTCCTCTAACCATGATTAGTCACTCCTAACGCTTAGTAGTAAATACTATCTGTGCAACATATTAATAATTGTGAAATTTCATTGCTAATAATTAAGCCATATCTTTATATCAACGCGAGTGTACTAGTATATAATAAATATGTAAAGTGTGAAGCGTTGAGAGATGGTGGGAGGCATTATTGTGACGAAAATGACGAGTAAGAATCGCCTTGTGCTCATTACAGTTGTGGTAATCATCGTTGTTTTGGGTATCGCTAAGCTTATATCTGATCGGGTTTTCAATGTGCTTATTTTCCTACTCGTTGCATTTGCTGTTTTGTACCCAGTTTATCTGATGTTCAAAAGTAATCATTATTTAAGACGCAAATAGGGCTATAAGCATGGCATATTAAAAGAAGGTTCCGCAGACAATCAAGTCGGCTGCGGAACCTTCTTTTAGTACATGGTTGATCGAATTTAAACTTACCGTGATTTTCGTGCTGATGACTGTAAACCAGTCGATTAAAAGAAAATCTTGGGTAAATAATACGGCGTTACTGAACTTGGGATGCCGTTGGTGACGGCTAGGAAGGTGAAACCATACACCACCATCAGGAACATAACTAGCATAAACAAGTAGCATTCTTTTTGTCGCTGCAAGATGGTTGGCGAAGTCCATAGTAAGTCTTCGGGTCGATGGCTGTCATCTTCAATGAGCGCCAGTAAGCGGGAATATTGATACCACCACGTCATGACACCAAAGGACCCCACGATGCTTGCCAAAATCAGCAGCAAATTCCGCGAGCCATCTGATTGGCTTAAGGCCCAGAGGCGAGTCATGCCAACGGGAACGAGATTGAAAAGCAATCCAAACTGAATACTTACTGCACCGACAAAAAGTGTCGCCGTTATGATCAAGAAGATGCGCGAAATAATTCGCAATATTCTGAGTAGCAGATGCCGTGCGTAAATTGTTTTCTTATAAAAAACACGCGCATGGTAGATTTGTTCTCGGGTCATCTGCGGAAGTCTTTCCTGCTGAAAGGAAATGGCTTTCTCATCTTCGACTCGAATGATTCGTGCTGGCACAAAGAAAATTGCGAAGATGACTAATATGACTATCAGACGCAACATGAGGAATCCTTTCTGAAGTTAATTTTGGGCAATTATCTTAGATAGCTTGATTTAAGAAAAAACAAACGTTTTCCTTTGTGAAATGGTGACATTGCTAAGATTGCTTAACGCAGCTTAACTAAGCATGAAATGTGATACGTACCGTATGGATTTTCTGTAGGTTTTAGTATACCGTTAAGCAAGTATTACGTGATGTCAGTATGAGATTAAGAGGCATCTAAAGTCCCACTCAACAAAATGGAAGTTCTTTTGTTTAATGTACCCAATATTTAGTGGATACTGAATATTTGTAAGTGCCTGGTTTTCATGGGAACCGTTCCGTTACTGTCGTATAATGAATGCAGAGGAATTTCCTGTTTTTGGCAGTTTACCTTGCACTTGTCATCTCGTAACGGA